>Ga0210003_1000326_pt1 | contig 42695 bp, 23 predicted proteins | sample LantaG_FD_182804 | JGI IMG/M metagenome (GOLD analysis project Ga0210003, IMG submission 182804) | Deep subsurface microbial communities from Baltic Sea to uncover new lineages of life (NeLLi) - Landsort_02402 metaG (SPAdes) (version 2) | ecosystem: Environmental > Aquatic > Marine > Oceanic >...
GAGCGCCAGCGCGTGGCCGATTGTGGGCACGAAGGCGTGATCGACCGGCTCATTCGGCTTCGGCTCGATCGCGATCCGCACGTTTGGCGCTACTGATAGAATCGCATCGATCGCCTCCAGCATCTGCTGTGAGGCTTTGATCGGGTTCTTGCTTTCTCGGACGGCGGTGCCCTCCCGCGCCGGCCACATCACGATCAGATCGCAGCCGACCGCGAGGGCGATGTCGACGGCCCGCTTGGACCGCTCGATGGCCCAGGTTCGGGCCTTGGAGCAGTTGCTCGTGTACCCGCCGTCGATACCGTTGGCATGCTCCCAGAGCCGCGGTGCCACAAACTCGGCCACCAGCCCGTGATCGCCGAGCCGCTTCCGCAGGTCCGCGGCCTCGCGGGCAACCGCAGCCGGCGGGAGGTTCTCGAGGTTCGGCACCGCGTCATCGTCGTGGAGCTGGATCCCGGAGAAGCCGAGGTCGACCGCGGCCGCGAGCACGTCGTCGAACGAGACCGGTGGCCGCACCGGCGGTCCAAACGGGTCGGCCCCGGGGTGAATGTTCCAGGGTCCTAGCGAAAAGCGATAGTCGGCAGACATGAATCACCTTGTTGGTGTCGGCGTGGTACTCGAATCCGCCCAGAGAATACCGCTCGGGAGGTGCGAAAAACCATAAAGATTGTATACTTTTTGCTTGCGGGCTCGGGCAGATCGCCGCAGCTGGACTACTATTTTCTCTATGAGTAATCCAACTGCAAGCGTCTCAAAGTCGCTCGACTCGAAGGTCAACCGGCTGCTGGCCGACCCCGGCTGCCGCGACTTCATCCTGGCCGACGCCAAGGACGCCGACATGGCGTTTGGCCTCCCGGCTCCAGGGCTTCCCTCCGGCGGCGATCGCCTCAATGGGCCGTTTCGCACGCTGGTCGACTTCCGGAGCCACATTCGCGACATCGTGGCGCAGGGCCTCGTCGACGTGATGCTCATGAGCGCGAGCACAAGCGCGGTGCTGGCGATCGACGAGGGGCTGTTTGCGGACTCGACAGTCACGCCAGCGGTGCGGATGAACGACACAACCGACATCTGGCTCGCGGCCGGCGCGGGAACCTATCCCCGCCAGCCGGCGCTGCCGTTCGCAACCACAACCGTATCAGAGGCCCAGTGGGGCCGGCTCGTCCCGCCACGCTCCGGCCGGCCCGCCGTAGACCTGGGGCTGTTCTCCATCACGCTCAACGGCGATGCGGCGGCCGACCGCGAGATGCTCACGGCATACCGTAGCTTTCGTCACGAGACCGAGGAGGCCGGGTTTCGGCACTTCCTCGAGGTGTTCTTCCCCAATGTGCTCGCCCAGGGAGGCGGTGCCGCCCCGTTGGGAATAGCCCGGTTCGTGGCGGATCACGTGGTGCGGGCCCTCGCGGGCGTGCCCAGGGCAGGGCGGCCCGTATTCCTCAAGATTCCCTACCTCGGCCCCGGGATCACCGAGCAGCTCGCTTCCTATGATCGCTCGCTGATCGTCGGCATCCTTGGCGGCGCGGCAGGTACCACGCACGATGCCTTCTCGCTGGTGGCCGAGTCAAAGCGGCACGGCGCCCGCGTCGCCCTGTTTGGTCGCAAGATCAACGCCGCCGAGCATCAGCTCGAGTTCATCCGTTTTCTGCGGGCGGTGGCCGACGAGGAGATCACCGCCGTGGAGGCGGTGCGGGCCTACCACGCCGCCCTCGCCACCCTCGGCCTGCAGCCGCACCGTCCCCTCGAAGATGACCTCGCGATCACCCACACCGCTGCCGCGTACGGTGGCTGAGCGTCCGTCAGGCAGCAGAGATTGAGAGGGGCGAGCCTCATAGGGACCGTGAGATAGGGGCCGTGAGGCGGTTTTCCGCGCATGTCGCTCGCCACATCGCGAGGTCGATGAGGGTGATCCGCACGAAAAAATCGATTGGTGCCTGACCCCCGGCCATCTTCGACCGCTTCCTTCATCACGCCGAGATCATCGCCTTGGCCGGTTTTAACGCGCCGGATGAAAGCCCTCTGAACTCGACGAGTTCAGCCGAGCGGCTTGCGACATCGACCGGCAGCACCGTCTCCTGGTAAGTCGCGGCGAGCGATTGAAACTGTGCATCCTGCTTACGGATGTTGTTGATCAGCCGGACGTGGTTGAGGATCTCGACGCGCCTGCCAGCATTTTCAAGCTGATGAGCGGCTCGCGAGTCGCTCATCAGCTCGGATATGGTTGCGGAAGTGCCATTGACCGGGCTACCCTCCATTGCTTTCGTTTTTCATCCAGCTCTTCATCGCCAAGGTGTCAGATGGCCACAAGACGTGAAACGCTCACGCAACTCGTCGCGGGCACCACCTTCGCCTTGACGGGCGGCCGCCGCGGCGCCGCCGACGAGCCGGCTCCTTCCGCGCAAGCGACCGCGGCGGCTCCCCGGAGCGGGCCCGCCCGGATCAAGATCGGCCAGATCGGCGTCGGCCACGCCCACGCCACGAAGGTGACGGTCTACCGCCAGTCGCCTGACTACGAGGTGGTTGGGATCGTGGAGCCCAATCCAGAACTCAGGGCCCGGGCCGAACCGCAGTCGGCCTTCCAGGGGCTGCCGTGGATGACTCAGGAACAACTCCTTGATCAGCCCGGCCTCCAGGCGGTGCTTGTGGAGACAGAGACGCGGCGGTCGCTCGATGCTGCGGAGGCGTGCGTGGCCGCCGGCAAGCATGTGCACATCGACAAGCCGGCCGGCACATCGCTCGTGCAGTTGCGGCGGGTCCTCGACGCCGCCGCGGAAAAGCGGCTCTTGGTGCAGATGGGCTACATGTACCGCTACAACCCCGGCATCGTGTTTCTGCGGCAGTTCGTCCGCGAGGGCTGGCTCGGCGACATCTTTGAGGCCCACGCCGTGATGAGCAAGGAAATTCCTCCGGCGAGCCGCCGGCAACTGGCCGAGTATCCCGGCGGCACGCTCTTCGAATTCGGTGGCTATCTGATCGACATGATCTTCAAGATGCTCGGGCAGGCCGAGCGGGTCGTCGGGTTCACGCAGCACGCGGGTGCGGTCGACGACACGATTGTCGACAATGGTCTGGCCGTGCTCACCTATCCGCGGGCGCTGGCGACCATCCGCTCGACCGCGATGGAGGTGCAGGGGCAGACTCGCCGCCATGTCGTCGCGTGCGGCACCGAGGGCACGATCCATGTCCAGCCGCTCGACAGCCCCACGGTGCGGCTCACACTCGCCAAGCCTCGCGGCGAATACCGGGCGGGAACGCAGGAGATCGAGATGCCACGGTACGTGCGCTACGTGGACGACGCGGCCGACATGGCGAAGGTGATCCGCGGCGAGAAGCCGACCGATTTCCCCTACGACCACGACTTCGCCGTGCATCGGGCCCTGTTCGAGGCCTGTGGCCTGCCGCTCGACCGATGACGTCCGGCAGTCGTGATGGCGACGGGATTATGCCTATTCTTTTTGTTCCGTTTTCGTTCGTTCGTTCGTTCGTTCGTTCGTTCGTTCGTTCGTTCGTTCGTTCGTTCGTTCGTTCGTTCGTTCGTTCGTTCGTTCGTTCGTTCGTTTCCGTTTTTATTCATCCGGTTCGCTGTCGCTATTGGCCAGCCGCTATCCCGTGGCGAGGGCCGCCGAGGGCGTTGTCTACGTGATGGACGCAGCGCTTCGTGGCGATTGCCTTCAGTCGCGCGGCGCTCGTTGCACAGTAGCTGCCGAGCCAGCGGGTCTTGCCGAGAAGCTTTTGGAGATGCGACTGCCAGTATTCGGGGCTTGTGCCGAGCTGCGTCATGATGCCGGCTACTTCCTGCGTGATGCGTGCCTTGCCTGTGCGGTAGAGCCGAGCTGTCCAGTCAACGAGTTTGAGGTAGCTCGACAGGGAAAAACCGGACAGCATGCCTTCACGGGCTGCGCCGGTGCAACCTTTACCAACTGTTTTTTGATCCTGGAGTGGGCAGAGCCAGTGGGATTGCTCGAGGTCGGCTTCGATTCCGGCGGCGGGGATTGAGGTCGCGGCTGCTGCGGCTTGGAGTTTTTTGAGGTCGCCGTTCCTGCGGACGTGGTTCACCCGCTGCTTGATCGAGGTGTGTGGGGCGGCTTCGGGCGTTTTGGCGATGCCGGCGGCCACAGGGTTCAAGTCGATGTAGGCGCAGGTCGCGAGCAGGGCCTGTTCGTCGAGGATGGCGATCGACTTGTAGCGGGCTTCCCAGAACGTGCCCTTGCAGTCGTCTTCCCTGTTGGCGAGTCGGGCGAGCGGTTCCTTGAGGGCCTTCATGAACCAGCCGAGATCCTGGAGCCGCTCGCGGTAGCGGGCAACGCGGGCGGTGTCTTGGCACTGGTGGTCGATCCAGGCTTGAACGGTGGCGGGGTTTTCGACGTCGAGGCAGGAGGGACGGTAGACGGTAATCCAGCGGCGGACGACTTCTTCGTCGCTCCAGCCGGCGGCGATGCCGGGGTCGAGCCGGCAGAGGACGTGGAGGTGGTTATCGAGGATTGCGAAGCCGCAGACAGAGACGGCGAAGTGCTTGGCGAGGAGTTCGAGCCGGGCCTCGATCCAGGCCTTGCGGTGCGTCACGCCCTCGCCGCAAAGGAAGGCCCGCCTGACGCAGCGGGAAATGCAGTGGTAGTAGCGAGTGACCGCGACGTCCACCAGTTGACGCCTGGGCATCGTCATTGCGGAGGCTCCTGCAGGATTTTGGAAGTACTGAACGCCCGTATCCTACAGCTCCCGCGGCCGGCCGTCAAGGATGATGCCTGTCCTTTTGTTTTTGTAAGTTGACGCCTGGGCATCGTCATTGCGGAGGCTCCTGCAGGATTTTGGAAGTACTGAACGCCCGTATCCTACAGCTCCCGCGGCCGGCCGTCAAGGATGATGCCTGTCCTTTTGTTTTTTTTGTTTTTTCTTTTGTTTTTTTGTTTTCTTCAAGGCCGACGAACACCCGACCTATTGTTATGACCTCCATGCCACGGCGCTGCGTCTCTTGGGCATCGATCACACGAAGCTATCGATCTACAACAACGGCATCCAGCGTCGGCTCACCGACGTGCACGGCCACGTGATCGATTCGATCCTCGGCTAAACCAGACTGAAGCCGGCCTCTCCGAGATCAGCGACCACTGGCAAACCGAACGAGCCTGCCTGAATATAGAAACCAGATGCCCCACCCGATCATCCAGGCATTGACAGAAGAGGGGTTGCTTTATGCCGATCGGCCGTGGAAAGGCAGCGGCTCGCGGCCGACGAATTATCCACGCAGCCCGATTTCATCGCGATTCCGCTGCATTGCTTGGTCCTGGCCGCCCCGACTCGAATCTTTTGCGAATCCACGGCGGATGCCGCTGTCGTTGATGACCTGCTTGCCGTCCGGCGGAAAATGGTGCTCTCGCCTACTCCAACGCCGGCAGCGGCACCTGGGTAGGCGAGGCGAGGTAGGCCACGAGGTTGCGGACCTGCTCATCAGTGAGGCCGTTCCAGAGCCCCTCGGGCATCACCGACTGCTCGCGAGTCACCAATTCGTCGATTTCTTCGCGGTCGAGTTGCACGTCGCCGGACATCGTGCGGAGCGTGAGCGTGCGGTCGTCGGCTGCGACCACGGCTCCCGAAAGCACGCGGCCCTCGGCGGTGATCACCTGCGTTAGCCGCCAGGCCTCCGGAACGACGGCGCTCGGATCCATGACGTTGAGGATCGCGTAGTCGGCCTCGGCACGCCCGGAGCCGGTCAGGTTCGGCCCCACGTTGCCCCCCTCGTCGAAAAGCACGTGGCAGGCGCCGCACCGCTGCCGCCAGACCGCGCGGCCTGCGGAGAGGTCGGCCCGCGAGAGTTCGTCGGGCGTGAGTTTCTGCCGCCACGCCGTGATCGCCGCCTGGCGGGCCGCGGGCGTCGAAGGGCCGGCCGCCTGCAGCCGCGCTATCTCGGCGGCGGTCGAGGCGGCCGCTGCATCCTGGGGCTTCACCTCCGGCTCCACGCGGGGCCCGGCAAACCGCTTGAGCGACGGATCGGCGGCGACGATCACCAACAGGCTCGCGGGCAGCGGGAGCCTCTTGCGGCCCTCCCAGGCGGCCGCGATGCCGCTGGTCACATCGGCCCGCCGCTCAACGTCGCCACGCGTCGCTGAGAGCAGCGATTCGAGAGCCGCGGCGCACGCGGCCGACCGGTCGGCGTCGAACGCAAGCCGGCGGGCGATGAGTCGCCGCAGCGTGGGCATCGGCGTCTTCGCCGCGAGCGCCGCGGCCCGCGCCGGATCCTCGGCGACCGGCCCGCGGAGGCCATACCAGAGCATGAGCGCGAGTTCCCGCCAGTCGGCATCGCTCGCGCCGTCGGCGAGCGATTCTGCGATCGGCCAGCGTAGGCGGGACGGCAGCTTGCCGAGTGCGCCAGCGAGGTGCAGCCGCACGATCCCGGCGGGCTCGTGCTTGGCGAGTTGCGCAAGCGCGTTGCCAAGCCAGTCGGGCGCAGCCGTTGCCACCGCCTCGCCCGTCGGATCGTCCACGAGCAGCCGCACGGCCCACGCCCGCACCGACGCATGCTCGTCGGCAAGCCTGCCCCGCAGCCATCTGCGGTCGGCCGCGCCGATCGCATGCGCGGCCCAGAGGCCGCGGAGCCGGCGGGTCGGATCGGCGTGCGTCTCGGCGAGCCGGCGGAGCTCCACGGCCGCCGCGGAGAGGTCGCGGCCCGCGGCGGCCCGCTCGGCGAGGATCTCGCGGGCATGCCTACAGAACCAGTCGTTGCGGTGCAGCTGCAGAGCCACGAGCTCCGCGTCAGACTTCGTGTTGAGGTCGACCGTCTCGTGCGGCCGCGGGCTGCCGTAGAGCACTGTATAGATCCGCCCCGACGTGCGGTGCACGCCGTCGTGGTCGTGGCATTCCCCCTTGTCGGTCCAGTCGGCGATCCAGACGCGACCGTCGGGACCGCTCACGAGCTCGATGCCGCGAAACCACGTGTCAAACGCCTTGAGGAAATCGGGGTCGTGACGGCCGACGATGCCGCGGGGTCCGTATTCGAGCCGGTCGACGTTCACCCGCTTGCCGTGCGTATTGCACATGAAGATCTTCCCGCGATACGACTCGGGAAACATCTCGCCGAGGTAGATCATGCCGCCGCAGTGCGAGTGGCCGCCGCCGAGGTCGTCGGCGGCCGGATCGACGTTCCCCTCCTTCTCGCGTGAATCCTGCCACGCGCCGCCGGCCCAGTGGAGGTGGTCGGCGGACTGGGGCATGAGCTCGTAGACGTGCGGCTCGGGATCGACGCCGCGCATCCGCTCGTAGTGCGCGCCCGGGACCAGGTGCCAGAGGTGGCCGATGACGTTGTTCGTGAAGATCATCTCGCCATAGTCGTCGTAGTCGAGGCCCCAGGGATTCGTCGTGCCGCGGGCCACCACCTCGAAGCGCCGCGTCTCTGGATGCACCCGCCAGATCGAGCAGTCGATCGTGGTGCGGGCGGAATCAGGATCACCGGGCCGTCCCACGCGGCTGGTCGCGGTGATGCCGTGCCGGCCGTAGAGCCAGCCGTCGGGCCCCCAGAGGAGTCCGTTGACCACGTTGTGGCCGATCGTCTTCGCATTGAAGCCGTCGAGGATCGGCTCGGCCGGCCCATCGGGCATGTCGTCACGATTCCGGTCGGGGACGAAGACGAGTTCTGGGGGCGACAAGAGCCACACTCCGCCGTGGCCAAGCGTGATGCCGGTGAGGTTGCGGCCGCCGTCGAGAAACACCTTCCGCGAGTCGAACCGGCCGTCGCCGTCGGCATCTTCGAGGATGACGACGCGATCGGTGCCGGTCGTCCGCCATTCGGGATAGGAATAGTTTTCCACCACCCACAGCCGGCCGCGGGCATCGGTCGTGATCGCGATCGGCTGCGAGACGTCTGGCTCCGCGGCGAAGAGCTCGACCCGAAAGCCTTCGGGCACGGTGATGCCGCGGACGAGTTCGGCGGCGGCGGTGGGCTCGTCGCCCTGCACCTGCGTGTTGACGGCATGCGGCGACGGGCCAGCGGCCCACGCCAGCGTTACGGCGGCGTCGGGGCCCGCCACACACAGGCTCTCGAGCCGCAGTTCCTGGCCGGGCTCGAGCACGGGCTCGATCTCCAAGAGATGCTCGGCCGCCCCGTCGAGCCCCGTGGCGATCACCTGGGCATGATGGCCGTTGCCGCCGATCCGCTCGGCGAATGCTCCAGCGTCGAAGAGGTCGGTCTTCTCCTTCGTCCAGGGCGACTCGTGCTCGATCGGTTTCCCGTCAATCCACACGCGATACTTCCCGGACGTCTTCGTCGTCTCGCCGAGCAGCATCACCATCCGGCCGGTGAAGTGGGCCCGGAGCCGGGCCGGCTGCGGCGGTGGCTCCTCCGCCGGCTTGGCCTCCGCCCGCGACGCGATCACGACGTCGTCGAGCCACCGCGACATCAGAAAATCGAAGAAGGCCGAGGTGAGGTTCGGGCGGCCTACCTGCCAGCCGGCGGGTAGCGGCGCGGACTCAAACAGCGGCTGCCGCACCGCCCGCATGTAGGTGTCGGCATGGAGCAGGGCGGCGGGGGGGCGGCACACCTTGCCGCCCTGCACCGCGGCCTGAAAGGCGTCCCAGGCGGCGTCGGCGAAGAGTTGGTAGCCCTCGTCGCAGGGATGCACGCCGTCCACCGGCCAGAGCGTCTCGAGCGTGGTCTCACCGCGGCCGACCCGGTCGATCGCGAGCGAAATCGCGTCGCCCACCGCCGTGCCGTAGGCGGCGGCCAGAGCGAGGTGGGCGTCGCGTCGCTTCATGCCCGCTGTCGACTTTGCAGCCACGTTCCACTTGAAGGGAAAGATCACCTGCACGACCGGCACGCGGGCCTCGGCCACGAGCCGCCGCAGGATCGCCTCGTAGCTGGCGAGCGTTTCCGGCGTGTCCGACGTGATGTCGTCGTTGGCGGAGAAGTCGAGGAACAAGAGATCGGGCTTGCGTGCAAGCACGTCGCGGTCGAGGCGAAACACGCCGAGCTGCGAGCCGGTGCCCCCGATCGCCGCGTCGTGGAAGCGAAAGCGTGCCTGCGGATACTCCCGCTCGAGCCGGCGGGCGACCTCCGCCCGGTAGGAGGTGCGGAGCGGGTCCGACGCGTTGGCTCCCCAGGTGAGCGAGGCCCCAAAGAACACCACCTCGAGCGATTCACCCGCCCGGGCCCGCCGAGCGAAGTCGACGAACGACGCCGCCGCGGCGGGTTGCTCGATGCCCAGCGCCCGCGGGGTCGGCCATACCGGCAGGTGGGCAATCAAGGCGGCGGCCGTCACGACCGCGATGATGGCGATCCGCTTCGTCATGGGCGTTCCTCTGGCTCCGTTAGGCGTCACTAGAACAGCAGGTTATTCCAGTTTATCGGCTCCATCCGCAGTTCTAAAGACCTCGTCGTTGACCAGGCCCGTGGACTGGTTGTTCCAGTGGGTCCGCAGCAGCGTGTCGCTGCCCGACTTCTCGCGGTGGGCTTACATGAACTCCGGCGGGTCGGCGCCGTTCCCCCAGTTTCAAACCCCACGCGGGGGAAGCAGGATTCTCTCACAAGAAACTGGCTCAGGATTTGGGGAGGGGGTCAGGATGCCGTCGTGCAATCCGGTCGGTCCGGCGCCCTTGCGACCTTGCCCGGGTATATTCTGGCCTTTGATGAGTTCGGGCATGCTCGTCGCGTTTACCGCGTCACCGGTCTTCGGAAGCGGATAGCCATGATATCCCTACTCGCCTGCGTCGTTGCGGGAATTGCCTGCACGGCTGGTGGCGCCGAGCCACGGCCCGTCCGCGTGCTCTTTTGCAACGCCGAAGACGCCTCGCCCCCGATCACCGGGCGGAGCATCGTGGATCTCACGCCAGCCACTGCGACATCCTCTGCCAAGCAGCCCCGGGCGGCGGAGGCGAACCCGGACCGCGACCGCGACGTCGTGATCTACGGCGGCACGGCCAGCGCTGTGATCGCCGCGATCCGGGCGACGATGCTCGGGGCCGACGTTGTCGTCGTCTCACCCGACAAGCATCTGGGGGGCCTCACGAGCGGCGGCCTCGGCTACACCGACAGCGGTAACACTCGCGCGATCGGCGGGCTCGCGCGGGAGTTTTATCGCCGCGTGTGGAAGCACTACCAGCAGCCCGAGGCCTGGAACTGGCAGCCACGCGACACGTTCCGGGCCCGCGGACAGGGCGTGAAGCAGGCCGACACGGCCGATCATTCGATGTGGCTCTTTGAGCCGCACGTGGCCGAGCGAATATTCGACGGCTGGCTCGCAGAGCACGGAATCGAAGTCATCCGCGAGGCGCGGCTCGACCGCGAACGAGGCGTGGAAATCCTGCCTGCGTCCGGTGGCGTTGCGGGCCCAAGGATCCGATCCATCACGACGCTCGCCGGTCCCGCCGGTCAGGGCCGCCGTTTTCCGGGGAAGGTGTTCATCGATGCGACCTACGAGGGAGATCTCATGGCCGCCGCGGGCGTGACGTATCACGTGGGCCGCGAGGCGAACGCCGTCTATGGCGAGGAGTGGAACGGCAACCAGGTTGGCATCCTCCACCACGCGCATTTCTTCCAGGTGCCGGTCGATCCGTTCAAGACGCCGGGCGATCCGCAGAGCAGCCTCCTCCCGCTCATCTCGGCCGACCCGCCCGGCACGCGGGGCGAAGGCGACACGCGGGTGCAGGCCTACTGCTTCCGGATGTGCCTCACCGATCATCCCGACAACCGCCTGCCATTTGAGAAGCCGCCGGGCTACGATCCGGCCCGCTACGAACTGCTCGCCCGCGTGCTTGCGGCCGGCTGGCGGGATGTATTCGGAAAGTTCGACGCGATCCCCAACCGCAAGACCGACACCAACAACCATGGGCCCGTCTCGTTCGACCAGATCGGGGCCAACTATGACTATCCCGAAGCCTCGTACGAGCGGCGGCGGGAGATCGTCGCCGACCACGAGCGTTACCAGAAGGGGATGCTCTGGTTTCTTTCGCACGACGAACGCGTGCCGGCCGACATCCGCACCCGGATGCAGCAGTGGGGGCTGCCGAAGGACGAATATGGCGACAACGGCCACTGGTCTCCGCAACTTTATATCCGCGAGGCCCGGCGGATGGTCGGTTCAGACATGCTTACGGAGCACGAGTGCCTCGGGAAACGGATAGCAAAGCAGCCGATCGGCATGGGCTCCTACGCGCTCGACTCGCACAACGTCCGCCGCTATGTGACGCCCGAGGGCACCGTGCAGAACGAGGGCGACATCGGCGTCTACCCGAAGCAGCCATACCACATCGGCTACGGTTCGCTCGTGCCGAAGCGGCAGGAATGCGCGAACCTGCTCGTACCGGTCTGCCTGTCGGCGAGCCACATCGCCTACGGCTCGGCCCGCATGGAGCCGGTCTTCATGCTGCTCGGCGACGCGGCCGCCAATGCGGCCGTGCTCGCGGCCCGCACGGGCTCCGCCGTGCAGGACGTCGATTACCCGTCGCTCCGCGGCCTGCTTGAGTCGCAGGGCCAGGTGCTCGAGATCCCCTCGGCCGAGACGAAGCCGGTCGCACTGCCGTGGAACATGGATTCGCTGCGCGAGCCGCCGGCCGTCGAATGGCTCGACGACACTGCGCCGGTGCGGTCGCTCCTCTACGCGGGCGAGCCGTTCCAAGGGCGAGCCACGCGGGTGTTCGCGTATTACGCCACGCCGGCGAGCATCGGCGGGGGTCGCGGCGCCAGGACCGACCCGGCAACTACGAGCGGGGGCCCCTGGCCGGGCATCGTGCTTGTGCACGGTGGTGGCGGAACCGCCTTCGCCGACTGGGTGACGCTCTGGGCCAGACGGGGCTACGCCGCCATCGCCATGGATCTGGCTGGCTGCCGGCCAGATCCCGCGGCCGCCAAGAAAAACGCGGCCACGCGGTTGCCCGACGGCGGCCCCGGCCAGGAGCATGCGGACAAGTTCGACACGATCGCCACGCCGGATGCCACCGACGACTGGCCCTACCACGCAGTTGCCAGCGTGATCCGGGCCCACTCGCTCCTGCGGAGCCTCCCAGGCGTGGACCCCGACCGTACCGCCATCACCGGCATCAGCTGGGGTGGCTATACCACCTGCATCGTGGCGTCGCTCGATGATCGGTTTCGGGCGGCGGTGCCGGTCTACGGCTGCGGCCATCTCCGCGACAACAGCTGCTGGCTTGGCGAATTCGCGCGGCTCGGCACCGAAAACGCGGCCCGGTGGGCAGAACGCTACGATCCGGCGCAGTACCTGCCGGCCTGCCGGGTGCCGATCTTCTTCGTCAACGGCACGAACGACTTCGCCTGTCCCCTCGACAGTTTTATGAAGAGCTATGCCGACGTGCGGCATGCGGCCAAGACCGTCCGCATCGAGGTGAACATGCCGCACGGCCACGAGGAGGGCTGGGCGCCGCCGGAGATCGCTGCGTTCATCGACGCCGCGGTGCTCGGGACGCCGGGGTTGCCGGTGCTCGACACACCGCGACTTGACGACGCCGTGGCCCGCTGCCGCGTCATTTCCGGCGGGCCGGTCGCGAAGGCGGCGATGGTCTCGACGACCGAGGCAGGGGCCATCAATAAGCTGACTTGGAAGACCGTGCCCGCCGAGGTCAAAGCCGATGGCTCGCTTGTGGCACCGCGGCCGCCGGCCGACGCCCGGGCCTATTTCTTCACGGCCGCCACGCCGGCCGGGCTGGTTGTGAGCTCGCCTGCCGTGATCGTGCCCGTGCGGTGATGGAAGCTTCGTGTCCGAGCCGCGATTTCGGGGAGCGGGGGGGCGATTCCCACTCCCATGTGAACCCGTCCACGACCAGGAAACCTGGCCGTCACACGACACGGGCGAGCACCAGCACGCCGGCAAGGCCCACCACCGACACGATTGTCTCCATCACCGTCCAGGTGCGGAGCGTGTCGCCGAGGCTCACGTTGAAATACTCCTTGAACATCCAGAAGGCCGCGTCGTTGACGTGCGAGGCACAGAGGCTGCCCGCACCGATGGCGAGCACCATCAGGTTGGGATTCACCGCAGCATCGGCGGCGAGTGGGGCAAGTATGCCGGCCGCTGTCAGCCCCGCCACCGTCGCGGAACCGACGCACACGCGGATCGCGGCCGTCACCAGCCAGGCGAGGATGAGCGGATCGATCGGCAGGCCCTGGAGCATCTCCGCGATCCGGGAGTTCACCCCGCTCTGCACGAGCACCTCCTTGAACGCCCCCGAGCCGGCGATCACGAGGAGGATCGAGCCCACGTCGCCGATCGCCGCCGAGAATGTCTGCATCACCTGGGGGAGCGTGCGGCCGCGGAGCAGCCCGAGCGAGAAGGTGGCGAAGACGAGCGAGGCGATCATGACGACATCGGGGTCGGAGCAGAAGGCGACGAGCTTGCCGGCCGGTGTGTCTCGCTCCACGAGGCCGCCGCTGACCGTCGTGAGCAGGAGGAGCACCGCCGGCAGGAGGGCCGTTGCCACGCTCACGAATCCGCCCGGGAGTTCAGCTTCTGGCAGCGTCTTGCCGGCCAGACCCGGCAGCGGCCGGGCCTTGATCTGCGACAAGGTCCGGGAAAAGACGGGTCCGGCGAGGACGATGGCGGGCACCGAGATGATCAGTCCGTAGAGGAGCGTGAGCCCGAGGTCGGCTCGAAACGTCGCCACGAGCGCCGTGGGCGCCGGGTGCGGCGGCAGGAGCCCGTGGGCCACGCTCATCGACGCAAGCGCCGGCATCGCCACCATCACCAGTGGCAGCCGGTAGCGGGCGATGACCGCGAAGATGATGGGCACGAGGAGCACGAAGCCCACGCCGTAGAACAGCGGGATGCCTACGATGAGTCCGGTGACCGCCATCGCCCAGGTGATCCGCCGCTCGCCGAAGGCGGCCACGAGCACCATGGCGATCCGCTGCGCGGCGCCGCTTTCGACCACGAGCTTTCCCAGCATCGCGCCGCTGACGATGACGATTGCGAGCGTCCCGAAGATGTCGCCCACCCCCTTACGCACCGCGGCGGCCACGGTGTCGGCAGGCATCCCGAAGGCAACGGCCGCCGCCGCTGATACGAGTACAAAGGCCAGGAACGGATGCATTTGCGCCCGTGCCACGAGCACGACAAGGGCTACGATCGCGACAGCGACGATGATCAGTGGGGCCATGATGGCCTGGAGACTACCAACGGAGGGCCCGGAGGTGCCATACTGGCCGCATGCCGGCCCGCCCTCTCACTCACGATCAGCCCGCCTTCCATCTGCCGGCTGCCGACGCCGGCTTCGGCGTTGACCGGCTCCCGACGCCGGCTGTCGTCATCGATGCCGCCACGGTCCGGGGCAACATCGAACGGCTGGCCGTCTTTGCAGCGGCTCACGGCATCGCCGTTCGGCCGCACACGAAGACGCACAAGAGCATCGACGTCGCCCGGCTGCAGCTCGCCGCCGGAGCCCACGGGCTCACCGTGGCCAAGGTCGGCGAGGCCGAGGCTCTGCTGTCGGCATTCGCTGACGGCAGGCCCGACATCCTCGTGGCCTACCCCACCGTGGACGAACCACGAACGACGCGGCTGGCAGCGCTCACCCGTTCGGCCGAGGTTCGCGTCGCACTCGATACGCCGACAGCAGTCGCAGCTGTTGCCGCGGCGGCGCGTGCCGCGGGCGTGACGGTGGGCGTGCTCGTCGATCTCGACGTGGGCATGGGGCGGACGGGCGTGCCTTCGGCTGTCGCACTCGTGGCCCTCGCCCGCGAGGTCGCTGCCGCGCCGGGCCTGCGGCTCGATGGCATCTTCTTCTATCCGGGCCATATCTGGGCGACCCCCGCCGAGCAGGCCAGACCGCTCGCGCTCGTGACCGCAAAGCTCGCGGAAGCGATCGACGCCTTCGATCGCGACGGCCTCTGCCGGGGCATCGTCTCCGGGGGGTCGACGCCCACGGCCTTCCAGTCGCACCTCGTGCCGCAGGTCACGGAGATCCGCCCCGGCACCTCCGTCTACAACGATATGAATACTTTCCACGGTGGCTACTGCTCGCTCGCTGACTGTGCCGCGGTGATCCACTGCACCGTCGTGAGCGACGCAGTGGCTGACCAGGTCGTGCTCGACGGCGGCACGAAGACGTTCACGAGCGACCGCTGCGGCCCCGCCCCCGACAGCGGCCACGGATATGTTGTCGAGCATCCCGAGGCCGTGATCACAAAGCTCTCCGAGGAGCATGCGCAGGTGGATGTCTCGCGGTGCAGCCGGCGGCCGCGGGTCGGTGAGCGGGTGCGGGTGATTCCCAACCACATCTGCCCGTGCATTAATCTTCAGGATTCCGTGTGGTGGCGGGAGCCCGACGGCCGGCTCGAGCCGCTCACGATCGATGCTCGCGGCCGGCTTTCCTGAGTCCACTCTTCTTCGCGGCTCTCTCCTGAACGCGGGGTCCACCAGGGGCGTCAGGCCCACGCCGACCGCAGGAATCGCAGCCAGTTACCGTGCATCACCTTCTCGATGTCGGCGGGGGGATAGCCGCGGCGGGCCAGCAGGGCGGGCAGCCGAGCGAGATCGGCGATGGTCTCAAGGTCGTGCGGGGCCTGCTCGCGGCCAAAGGCGCCATCGAGATCGGAGCCGACGCCGACATGGTCTGCGTTGCCGGCGATCTGGCAGATGTGATCGAGGTGGTCGAGCATCACCTCCAGATCACAGTGCATCTCCTGCGGCTGAGACGTTCCGCGGATCCACCCCGGCACCATCATCCAGGCGTCGAGCGGCCCGCCGATCACGGCGCCACGGTCAACGAGGGCCTTGATCATCTCGTCGGAAAACTGGCGATTGTGGTGGACGAGCGCGCGGCAGTTGTTGTGGCTGGCCCAGACCGGGCCCGCGAACAGGTCGAGCGCCTCCCAGAAGGCCACGTCGCAGAGGTGGGTGGCATCGAGGATCAGACCAAGGCGGTCCATCTCGGCGAGCAACTCGCGGCCGGCCGCATTGAGCGGCGCCGAGGCATCGGTGCCGTGGGCATAGCGGCCCGGGCCATAGTGGGCCGGCCCCAGGGCGCGGAGACCGGCGGCGAAGGCCCGTTCGAGGTGCCGCGTCGTGATCAGCGAATCTGCCCCTTCGAGTGAGAGGATGTAGCCGATCGGGAGCCTGGAAGTGTCGCCGCCGGCAGCAAGCGTCTCCTGCCAGCAGGCGACGTGGGCGTCGAGTCCGGCCGTGTCGACAACCTGCACGAGTTCGCCCGCCTCCTCCATCGTGCGATACCAGTGGAGCTGGGCCTGCGTCTGCGACCAGGCCTGCTCGGGGGAGTTCCAGCCGGGGAGCGGGTTGTCTGGGGCGACAAAGCGGGCGATCTGCGTGGCCACGACGAGGCCGATCTCGCCCCGCCGCAGGTCGGGAAACGACACCACGGCATTGCCCCGGTCGGGCTTGTCGGTGAGGCCGCGGGCCTGCTCGCGGGCATTGAGTTTTTTGGCGGGTAGCCGCAGGTCGCGGTTCCACTCCATCGCGTTCATGGAGAGGTCGAGGTGTGCGTCGATCGTGAACATCGCTCAGGCAATTCCTGCGAGGATCGTCATCAGCCCCCGGGTGCGTTCGGTCAGGTCGGTGAACCTGCCTGCCTTCAGTGACTCTGCGTCCACGAGGTGCGAGCCCATGCCCACGCAGTGTACGCCCGCCGCGAACCAGGCCCGCAGGTTTGCCTCGTCGAGTGTCACGCCGCCCGAGGGCATCAGCCTGAGCCATGGGCACGGGCCGCGGACCGCCTTGATAAAGGCCGGTCCGCCCAGGGCGTCGGCGGGAAACACCTTCACAATTGCCGCCCCCAGCCGCGTGGCCTGCACCATCTCGCTCACCGTGCCCGCGCCAGGGCACCAGGGGATGCCGTGCTCTGCACACCAGCGGCCCGTGTCGGGATCGATGTGGGGGGCCACGATGAATCCCGCTCCGGCCGCGTGGAAGGCGGCGGCCTGAACGTCATCCATGATCGTGCCGGCCCCGAGCACCATGTCGGGCAGCCGCTCGGCCGCCCTGGCCGCAAACTCCCGGAACACGTCGACTGCCCCGGCAGCACGATTGGTGAACTCGACGACGCGAATGCCCCCGGCATGGAGCGCCTCAAGCACGCCCAGGCACGTGGCCGGATCACCATCATTGAAGAGCGGAAGCACCTTCTGCCGGGAGAGCAGTTCGGTGATCGTGGGATCGATCGGCATCGGTGGTGCGTCCTAAGCCAGCTCGAACATCGCCTCGATCTCGACCGGGATGTCGTCGGGCAGTGAGCCCATACCGACAGCGCTTCGCACGCCGATGCCGAGCTCGCGGCCCCAGATCTCGGCGAAGAGTTCGCTCGCACCGTTGATGACGTGTGGATGCTTTTCAAAGTCGGCCGTGCAATTGACCATGCCGAGCACCTTCACGACCCGCTTCACCCGGTCGAGGCTGCCGAGGCTCGCGATCAGCGTGGCGAGCATCGTCAGGCCCACTTGCCGCGCGGCCTGTTTGCCGCCGTCGGCATCGAGGTCGCGGCCCACGCGGCCCCGCATGAGCGTGCCGTCAGGGAGCAGCGGCCCGTGGCCTGAAAGCAGGATGTGCGGCCCCACGACGAGGCTCGGCGTGTAGACGCCCACAGGCGTGGGAGCAGAGGGCAACGTGAGGCCCAAGGCCTCGAAGCGAGCGTGGGGCGAGCCGGCGGGCATGGAATCCTTTCGCGACGAACGTGAGGAGAAGCGAACGCCGCCCAAGATACCGCATCCGCAGCGATTGTTCACTCGCCACGCGGTTGCGGACCAGATGAAACCGTGCCTTTCCAGAGTCCCAGCCCCGGAGTTGGAGCCGGCACCGGAGCTGGCCCCGGCACTGGTTGGCTGCGATCACGGTGCCGGCACGACGTTGAGCACGGCCGGCAACGACGCCTGACCACCGTCGGGCTCGGCGCGGAGATGAAACAGCCGCCGGCCGGGAACGGCTTTCGGGGCGGCCGTGATGAAAAACTCCCGCTCATCCTGTCCTTCGACGATCAGCAGGCCATTCAGGCCGAGGTTATCGATGAACACGCCGTGGGGCAGGTTGCGGCCCGCCCCCGTGTTGCCGAGGCCGATGCGGTCCTTGAAGTCGTGTCGCTCCACCTTCGCCTTTGCCGTGATCGTCTCCCCGGGCCGGATCGTAAACTCGAGTGGTGCGTCGGGGCTTTGGCTCGCGCCGGTCGAATCGGTGCCGGACATGATCGTGACGGTGAGCTTCGGCTTGTCAGAAATCTGAATGTTGCCGAGGGTGCCGAGGTCGCGAACCAGCTCCCTGCCGGCCACAGTCGCCACTGCCCGCACTTGAACGCTCGTGTCGGCTGCCTCGTCGGGCGATTCGGCGTCGACCGTTGCCGAGAGCACACCTCGGGCCTCACGCTGGCCGGCCTCGATGTCGATCGGGCCGTGGAATGTGAATCCTGCAGGCAGATTATCGATCTCGATTCTGACAGGGCCTTCAAATCCCTCGGTCCGAGTGACTGTGAACGTGAGTTCGCGGCCGCTGCCCGGGCCGACCTGCGGATCCTTGCCGCTGACACTCACCGTAAACGACGGGTTTGGCCGGCGGATGCGGAGCGTGTAGTGATGGCCATCGCTGCCGCCGAAGCCGCGGACATCGGTGACGCGGGCCACGTAGTCGCCAGAGGCCGGCGGCACGAAGATGAGCTGCGAGTCGGGGCCCAACCGACGCGTCGCTTCATCGTCGTTTTCGCAGAACACCCGAAACACCGGCAGCCCGTTGGGCGCGGGCGTGGCGCCAGGGGGCAGCGGCTCGACCACCCACGCCGGCTCGCCGAGCGCGTGTGTCACGGCCGTGGTATGAAAAAACGTGTGGCGGCTGCCAGAGCCGGGATACACCATGAACCCCGAGTCGGGGCCGCGCGGATAGAGCCAGAGCTTGACAACTTCGCCGTTCGCGTAGAGATATTGATCGAGCTCCATCTCCTCCCAATTGTGAACCCGGAAGTCGTCTGTCTCGCTGGAGTTCTTGCCGCGGAACGTGAGCCATGAATCTCGTACCGCCTGCAGCACGACCTGCTCGACGGGGCGACCGTCGGCGTGGAGTACCTCAATCCGCGAATCGATCAGAGACGCGGGTTGTGCCATCGCCGCGATCACCTCCACGACGAGCGGCTCGCCCGCCCCCGCGGTGAACCGTACGCAGTCGGCGTCGCCGGGCGTGCCGATTGTGCCTTGTACGGCCACGGGCACCGGAACCGCGGTCGCCTCGCTAGGCGCATCGTTGGGCTCAGTCTCGGCGAGTTCCTGCGGCTTCTCGTCGTCGGCTGCCGAGATCGTCGCTGCCACGAGACTCGCTGTCGGGGCTGCCGCGGCCGGCATCTCGGCCATTGCCACCCGTTCGATCCGACCATCCATGCAGCCGAACCAGAAGCCACCATCGGCCGGCACGATCGCCGCCACCAGATCCGCCTGCCGGGGCACCTCGGCGACGACCGTCAGATCGGGCACGCTCCAGGCCTTCACCGTGCTGTCTTCGGCGGCGGTGACGAGCCGCGTGCCGTCAGCCGACAGGCCAATCGAGACAATCGGCGCCTCGTGGGCGAAGCGGGCATGCACGGGCGGATTGCTTGCCGGCGCGTCGAGCGAGACGAGTCGCCAGAGATGAATCCGCTTGTCGCGGCCGGTGGCGATCACGTGCTTGCCGTCGGGCGTGAAGGTCACGCTTGTGAGTTCCCCCTGTGGCTGGCTGAGCGTGTCAAGTCGCACGCCGTCGCTGGCCCGCCAGAGCTTCAACGTCTCGTCAGCGCTCGCCGAGGCCAGCACTTTTCCGGTCGGGTGCCAGGCGAGATCGAAGACCGCGCCGTTGTGGACGTCGATCGACCGCACGAGCGTGCCGTCGGTCGCATTCCAGAACTTGATCGAGCGATCGTAGCCCGCGGTGGCAAGCAGTGTTTCGTCGGGGGAGAGTTCGGCGTCGTAGACCAGATCGCGATGGCCACCGAACGACTGCATGAGCCTGCCGGTGCCGGCATCGCGAATTTCCGCCACGCCGCGGAGGCCGACGATGCCCGTGGCAATGACGAACCGCGAGCCGTCGCGGCTGAAGTGCACAGCCGCGACCGGACCGGGAACGTCGCTGATGATGACGAGAGGCTTCGATTGTGGCTGCCCGTTTTCCACCGCCATGATTTCGACCGTGCGGCCGCGGGCCACGGCGAGACGGGTGCCGTCGGGAGAGGCCGCCGCGGCGGTGACCGGTTTTGCGGCCTTCGACGGGGCAAGCGTCGGCACGACGAGCGTCTCGAGAATCGAGGCGTCGGCGGCCGGGCCGGGGGCACCCGCCGCGATCCAGGCCTTCAACAGGGCGAGGTCGGCGGCGGGCACCTGTGCTTCGTCGGCGGGGGGCATGTGATCGGAGTCACCGCTTTCGATCCGCTGGATGAGGATCGACGCCTCGGCGTCGCCGGGCACTACGGGATCCCCCTCACCCGCGCCCCCCGTTCGCAGCGACGCGAACCGCTCGACCGAAAACTCCGACTCCGACTCGCGGTCGTTGTGGCAGCCGGAGCAATAGATCCGCAGGATCGGCGTGATCTCGTGCTCATAGGAGGGCACGGCAGCCCCGGCCGGCAGGGCCCAGAGCGTGGCGACGGCGAGCAGGTGTGCGACCCGGGTGTGCATATCAATGCCTGAAGAGGAATTCGCGGCTCGTGAGCAGCGCCCAATACATATCTTCCACGATCGCCCGCTTCCCCTCGGGCCCGGCAGTTGCAAGCATGTCTTCAAAGGGCTTCCGCTCCGCAGCAGTCGGTTTTCTCGATAAAGCCAGCACCCAGGCTGTTTCGATCAGCTCCCCGGGCTGTGGGTCTGTGGCCAGGATTTGCGTGATTCGCCCCGCCTTCGCAGCAAGCTTGTCGTTGAGCGTCGTGCCGTTCGAGAGATGGAGCACCTGCACGAGGCTCGGCTGGCTCGACCGTTCGCACTCGCAGGTGATCTCGCGGGCGTTACGGCCGAACGTCTCGAGAAAATAATTCTTCACCGTCGAGTCTTTTAGCTGGAGGGCACGGGAGTCGGCGTCCTGGCCTTCCAGCTTCTGGGTGGAGCCGTCGGCGAGGAGCGTTTCGGTGTAACGTTCGCGGACGCCCGTCACATCGGTGATCGCATCGGAAAGCACCTCGGCCATCAGTCGCTTGGGATACGCCCGGGCAAACCAGCGGCGGTCGTCGCGGTTTTCTGGGAGGGGCGTGCTCGAGCGGGCGTAGGTTTCCGAAAGCAGGATCAGCCGCATGAGTTTCTTGAGGTCATAGCCCTGTTCAATCGTGAACTCACTGAGGGCCGCCAGCAGCGGCTCGCTGCTGGCGGGATTGGTCGCCCGCAGATCGTCTACGGGCTCGACGAGGCCGACGCCGAAGAAGTTGGCCCAGACGCGGTTGGCGATGGCCCGCGTGAAGTAGGGGTTTGTGGGGGCGGTGAGCCAGTCGGCCAGCGGCTCACGCCGGTCGCTGACATCGTCGAGCGGCAGCGGCTGCCCGTCGAGCGGCGCCGGCGGCTGAGGCCGGCCGGTCTTTGGCTGGAGCAGGTCGCCGCGGCTCTCGACGTAGAGCGTCCGCAGGCCGTCGCCGCTGCGAGATTCGCCGCCCCAACCCTTGGCCCGCACGCGGGAAAACAGATTTGCGAAGGCGTAATACTGGTCGTTGGTCCACTTTTCAAGCGGGTGGTTGTGGCACTTCGCACAGTTGATCGAGAGCGAGAGAAACGCCTGACTCACGTTCTCCGCCAGCGTCTCGGGATCCTGATGCACGGCGAAGAAGTTTGTCGCCCCGTTTTCGATGCTCGACCCCCGCGCCGTGACGACCTCACGGACGAGCTGGTCCCAGGGGGTGTTCTCCGCCACGCGGTCGCGAATCCACTCGGCATAGGCCGTGACGGCCGCGGGCCGGAGTTTCGCCCCCGACACGAGCAGAATATCGGCCCATTTATACGTCCAGTAATCAACGAACTCGGGCCGGGCGAGCAGCAGGTCGATGAGCCGCTCCTTGCGTTGGGGAGAGCGGTCGGTGAGATACCCGTGCACCTCCTCAGGCGACGGCAGTCGGCCGATCGTGTCGAGGAAGGCGCGGCGGAGAAACGTGGCGTCGTCGCAGGGGGGTGACGGGGCGAGGTGGAGCTTTTCGAGCTGGGCGAGGTTGAGCTCGTCGATACCATTGGCCCGCGGCGCGTTCGCGTAGACATCGGGGGCCACAGTATGCGGAAACGGAGCGGTCACCCGCGCGACCGCGATCTGCGAGCTGAACCAGGCCGTCAACGCCCCCTCGCCGTGGCCGATCACGTTGACGTTGCCGGCGGGATCGACCATGGCGATCGTCTCGTCGGTGGAGGTGAAGCGGGCCCAGCGGGTGACATCGCGGGACGTGCCGTCGTCGTACCTCGCCGTCACCCGCAGCGGCAGCGATTGCCCCGGCGCGGCCACGCTTTCCACCGGCTCCAGGACGATCCCCTCGAGACGCTTCTCGCCGGCCTGCGGGCCCGGGCAGCCCGCTTCGATCCAGGCCGCGAGCATTGCGTAGTCACTGTCGCCGAGGTCGAGTCGCTTGCCCCCCTTGTGGGCGATTGCCATCGTCGGCTTCGTGAGCAGGAGGCTCGCGCCCGGCTCCGCAAGGTCAACGCGGCGGCCGCGGGCGTCGCGGGTGATCGCGAGGTAGTCGCTCTGTGGATCGTAGCCGAAGAGGGAGAGCCGGAAGCCCGCCTTGCCCGCGAGCGCACCGTGGCAGCCGCCGCCGTTGCATCCCGCCTTGGAGATGATCGGCATCACGTCGCGTTCGAAGCTCGGCCCGTCCGCCCGCACCGGAAAGCAGACCAGAACAAGCAGCAGGCCGAGCAGTGCGGGCGATCGTGTGCTCATGCAAACAGCTCCTTGATCGGGTCGGTGCCGAAGTCGGTGAGCGCGAACGGCCGGCCTGCCGGGCCGGGGAGATGGCTCTCGTGGTCGAGGCCGAGCGAGTGGAAGATCGTGGCCACGATGTCGCCCGGCTTTACCGGCCGCTCGGCTGGAAATGCCCCAATGGTGTCGCTGGCGCCGACAACCCGTCCGCCCTGCACGCCGCCGCCGGCGAACGAGCAGGTAAAGCACTGCGGCCAGTGGTCGCGGCCGCCGGCGGGATTCACCTTTGGCGTGCGGCCAAACTCAGAGAGCCCAGTCACGAGCGTGTCGCCGAGGAGGCCACGCTGATGGAGGTCTTCGATCAGGGCGGAATAGGCCTGGTCATACATCGGGGCGACGATTGTTTTCATGCCCTCGATCGACGTGAACGGCTTCGAGCCGTGGATGTCCCACGTGATCTCGTCAAACACGGTCAGAAACGTGTTGATCGTCACAAACCGCACGCCGCTTTCCACGAGCCGCCGGGCGAGCAGGCAGCACTGTCCGAAGCGGTTCATGCCATACCGCTCGCGGACGGCCGGCGGCTCTTGTGCAAGGTCGAAGGCCGCGCGGGCCTGCGGACTTGTCATCAGCCGATAGGCGGCCTGGAAGTTGTCATCGAGAAGGCGGGCATCTTCGCTGGCCTCAAACTGCTTCGCGGCTCCTTCCACGATCTCCCGCATCTTGCGGCGGCGGTCGAGGCGGGCTACCGAAATCTGGTCGGGAGGCAGCAGATCAGGCACGCGAAAGTTGGGCCGTGAGGGGTCGGCCATGAGCGCGAATGGATCCTGAGCCTTGCCGAGGAATCCGCCCGCCTGGCCGTTGGGCAGGTTGCCGCCGCCGCGGCCCATGAGTTCCGGCAGCACCACGAAGGGGGGCAGGTCGGTTCGCCGTCCCAGTAGATGCGACACCACGCTTCCGGCGTGCGGCGTTTGGATGCCGCCGGTGAACCGCCGGCCCGTCTGCATCATCTGCCAGCCGGCGTCGTGCACCGCCGCGCCGTCATGATGGCAGGAGCGGACGAGCGAAAACTTGTCGGCAATTTCCGCATGCCGTGGCAAAAGCTCCGACACCTCAAACGCGTCGCTCTTCGTGCGGATCGCCTTGAACGGGCCCCGGATTTCCAGCGGCGCGTCGGGCTTCATATCCCAGAGGTCCATGTTGGATGGGCCGCCAAGGTTGAAGATCATGATGCACGACCGCTTCTCGCAACCGGGCCGCACCTTCCCCTCGCTCGCCGCCCGGGCATACTGCGGCAGCGACAGCCCAACGGCCGCCAGCGCCCCCACCTGCAGAAAATCCCGCCGGCTTGTACCCGGCCCGCAGAGGAGGGCCCGCTCACCGGGTCTGGCGACGCGAAATTCGAACATGCGAACTGCCTCCGGTGGCTGGGCTATCGGCGTCCAAATCTATCATAGTTCGCGGTCGCGGCCACGTCTTTTGACAGGCTGTGGCTGATGACCGGCGGGTCATGCGGTCGGGCCGACCTGTCGTCGAGCCAGTTGCAACGGGAGTTTTGTCGCCTCGGCGTCGCGGTCGGTAGCGGTGGTGCAGCCGCGCTACCGTGCCGAGACCGTGGCCGGCTGGGGCGCGAGCGACTCGATCCACTCTCGGATCAGCGCGACAGCCTTTTCATCCACGATCGTCGTCGCCAGCTGCGGCATCTGGCCGGGGCCGCGGCGGGAGATCCGCTCGTAGAGCACCGACCGCTCAGGATGGCCCGCGGCGATCAGCAGCGCAGCAGGCAGATCAAACGTGGCATGCAGCGGCTTCACACCGACCGCCTTCATCGCGTCGAGCGGCCGCTGCTCATACGCCGTCAGGTATTCAAGATCGATCTGCGCGTTGCCACCGCCGGCGAAGACGTGGCAACTCGAGCAGTTGGAGTGGAGATACGATCGGGCCCGGGCTTCGAGCGGGTGCGCGGCATCGTAGGGGTTGACGAGCCGGTTGGTCTCCGCAGGGGCCCTCGAGAGCAGAGCCGACTTCCGCGCCCCAAACGAGCCCGCATCGGGATCGGCGGAGGCCGTCTGGCGGCCCACCCAGGCCCAGCGGCCACTCGAATCGTCCTTGTCGATGCCTGCCTCGATCGACCTGGCGTACCAGGCGGCGGTCGTGTCGCCCCACCAGTTGACTTCCAAGAGGTCCAGGTGCTCGAGCGTGCGGAGCTGGTTGTCGGTGGCGTGGCCCGCGCCGAGCACAGCCTTGTAGTCGTAGTCGCGGTTGAGCTGTACCGTACAAAGCCCGAGCACATAATTACTCGCGCGACTGTGGCAAACCATACACTCCGTCCGCGAGGGGTAATGCCACTGCTGCGTCTTCACACCGTCGGCGTGCTTTTCGAGATCGGCCGTTTTGATCTCGAAGTCGCGGTCCTTGCCCGCGGCGGCCACGAGCACGGCGTCGGTCTGCTCGTCGTTCCATTCGTAGCTGTAGCCCGCCCACTCACCCTGCTCCTTGAGCATGAAGCGGGTCTCGATCCAGCGCCGGGTTGTAGGATCGTCCTCCACAGCTTGAAGGGCGAACGACTTCACGAGCACTGTGCCGTCGGGAAAATTCCAGCCGCGTCCATTGGTCACGCCGATCTTCGCCGGCACGATGGTGCTTCCCTGCTTCATCGTTTTGGGCAGCGCAAAAAACCGGGCCTTATGGGTGCCGTCACTCCAGAGCGGCGAGGCTGGTTCATAGGGAATGACGCCTTCGGCCATCCGGTGCTTGGCGACGTCGGCAAAGAGGCCGCTTTCGGAAAGCTTTGTCGGAAACGGCGGCTGGTCTGTGGAGACCGGCGGGGTGGGCACGAGCCGGTAGAAGCCGCCTCGATCGCCGGGCTGGTGATCGCAGATGAGGATCTCGCCCTTGGAGTCGGTGCCGAAGGCCGTGATCTGGAGCGTGCTGTCGGCGATGAGTTTGTGCCAGGTGACCTTCGTGCCGTCGTGGCGGATGCCCCAGATGCGGCCGGTGGAATAGTCACCGTAGAGATAGGCGCCGTAGAGCTCAGGCAGGGCCGAGCCCTTGTAGATGAGCCCACCGGTCATCGCCCGCGCCTCGGCATGCGGATGCTCGGCAACCGGCTTCGAGATCGGTGTCGGGCCCGCCTTCTGGTCATCGTTGAACTTGTGCGTGCCCTCGACGATGCTCCAGCCGTAGTTGGCACCGCGATCGATCAAATAGATCTGCTCCCAGAGATCCTGCCCCTGGTTGCCCACCCAGATCTGGCTGGTGGCCCTATCGATCACCACCCGCCACGGCTGCCGCAGGCCGTAGGCGTAGGTCTCGGGGCGAGCGCCCTTCACCGTGGCGATGGGGCTGCCCACATCGAAGATGGGATTGTCTGTGGGCACGGAATAGTGCCGCCCGTCATTGGGTGTGTCTTCGTCGGAATGATCGACGTCGATCCGCAGGATCTTCGACCGCAGGGTCGTGAGGTTTTGGCCGGCGAGATCGGCGTCGGAGTCGCTCGTGCCATCACCACTGCCGACATACATCATCCCGTCAGGGCCGAAGGCCATGTCGCCGCCGTTATGGCCATTTGAATCCCACTCGATGATCACTGTGGCCGAGTCGCGATGAAACGCATAGGGCGGTTCGCGGTCGATCATGTAGCGGGTGATTCGGGTCCGGCGGCGGCCGTCCTCCGGCACGCGGCCGTCGGGGCTCCTGAGGCCGTTGGAGCCGATGTAGACAAAGCCGTTCTCGGCAAACTCCGGGTGGAAGGTGATCGCGTAGTGAACGGTCGTGTCGTCGGCCGGGACGAGCACCTCGGGCTCGTAGGCCCCGTCGCCATCCCGCATCCGCATCACGGCAGACGGCTGGTAGGCCCAGGGCTCGGTCACATAGATCAGCCGATCGCTGCCGGGCTGGTGAGCGACGGCAATCGGACCCGACATTTTTGCCTGCGGCAGCGCCCGCTCGACCATGTAGGGCAGGGGAGGCTCCGGCGAGCCGACCACTTTGTTTGTTGTGACTGGCACGATCGACGTGATGCCATAGGGTTTCGTCGCGGAGGCGGCCGGGCCGATGAACTCAAGCGCGGCGTAGTCTTCATGCTTGTGAAAGTTGAGTTCTGAAAGTGGCGCTGACGTCGAAAGCTCAGGACGCTCGCGGCTGGTGTCGTGGTCATACCGGCAGAGGGCAAACCGCCACTCTGTGCCCGGCTCGGGCCGGCCGCCGGTGTGCATCAAGCTCGACCATGGGATCCGCATCTCGACCGACCAGCCTTGGTCGGTGTCGGTCCAGGTGTCGAGTGTGCCGCGAAGCTTTACAGCCGACTCGATGCCGAAGTTGTGAAGCTTTTTGAATCTGCCTACGTGGCCGCGCCGTGGGATGAAGCAGTCAAACTGGGTGTTCCGGGCGTTGACCTGAAACTCGTAATACGCCGCCTTGTCTGCGGCCGGCTTGAGAAAGACCTCGAACACGTCGTTGTCCCAGATCTGGCCGTCGTGTTCGGTGATGTCGGCGTAGAGATCGGCGTCGTCGAGATCGGCGGCGATATAAAGATTCTCTCGATCCCAGAGGATCTTCGCGCGGGTGGCCTTTGTGGCGGGCTTGTTGTTTTTGCCGAGCCAGGGCATTGAGAAGTTGTCGATCGTGGCGGCGGTCTTCCAGGCCGCGTCGTCAAGCACGCCGTCGATTGCCACCGGCTCTTCGGTGAACCGGCAGGCCACTGGGCTGGCCGGTGGCACCGGGGTCGCGGGAGAACGTGGGCCGGAGCATCCGCCGAGCACAGCGGGGATCGCCAAGAGAGTCGTTATGGGCAGCCAATGACCGAAGCGGTTAAACGAAAACATCAGGTGCATGCTGTTCGTCCCGTTCCCAGTGGGGCTTTCGCTATTTGAAACGGCTTGCCGGAGCCTACCCCCAATACTAGGCCGAGAATTCACCCGGGGGAGCCAATCTGCCGAGGGATACTGAAAAATCATAACACTTCTGTCTTGATCGCAGTTCGTAACCATGAAAGCCAGATGACCCGCCTGCTTATCCCGGCAGCGCCGACTGATCTCTGCGACATTCCGTTCGGCACGCACCTGCACGGGCTGTTTTACCTGCCGCCCGAAGGGGAGGAAAAGACGCTGGAACCGCCCGACTGCCCGCAGCAGTACGTGCCCGCGCAGAACCACGTGCTGCTGCTCGAGGACGATCTGAGCTTCCATGCCCGCCGCGGCCGGGCCTGGAAGATCGGGAAGATCACGCTCGATGGATCGGGCTCGGGCACGCTCGAGGCGGCGGTCGTGCCCTCCGGCACGGCGGTGGTGGGCCTGCCCGAGAGCGCTGCGTTCACGGTGCCGCAGCAGCTCACGATCGACCGCTCGACGCGGCTCTGGCGGGGCCGCGAGTCGATCGAATGGGAAGACCTCGCTCCTGAAGCCGAGTGGAAAAGCGTCAAAGAGGGCACGAAGGAACTGGCTCCGACCGACATGGTCGTGCAGCTCGCGCTGGCCTGGCATTCCAACTGGCAGCAGCTCTCGTTCCATGTGTCGGACATCTGGCTCGACGAAGAGAGCCGGCAGGTGGCGGCAAAGCGGCAGCGGCAGCGGCATGTGCGTCGCGAGCGGAACTACTGGCTCCCGGGCTGGGTCGATCACGTTGATCACCAGGAGAACATCGTCACGGTCACGCTCTTCGGCGGCCGTGATCGGTCGCTATTCGACGCCGTCCGGGCAGAGGCCACGCCACACGGCGGAATGAGCGTCGAGCCGGCCACCAAGACGCTCCGCTCCTGGCATGTGAATTACGGGGGCCATGCCAACGGCGGCGTGAAGGAAGTGAAGAATCTGCCCGATCCGCCCGTCGGCTCGGGCGGGCTGCAGCTGAAGGTGAAAGTGGGCGAGTTGCAGGAGGGGTTCCGGCCGGGGAGGATCGTCCGCGTGGCGCCCAACTCGTTCGGCAATCCCTGGCCGCCGCCGGAGTGGCGGGCCCGCGGGCTCGACGACTGAGTCGCGACGTATGGCCAGCGGCGGCAGGCGAAGTTCACTCTCCTTCGGCAAACTGAGGGCTCTATGCCGACCTTCTCAAACGACCACGATCGGCGTCGACTTAGTCAACGGACGTGGCGAAAGATCGATCGGCTCGGCTTTCATTCTCCCACGCACGGACCCGCCTCATGAGCCTGATTGTGAACGTCCACGAAGCCAAAACCCACTTCTCTCGACTGCTGGAACAGATAGAGCAGAGCAGGAGCAGAGGGCAGGCAGACACACACCGCTGGAGGATCGCCGGCCGGGGCCAGAGCATCCTCGGCGCCTGGGTCCGATTGCACTACCACGGCCTGGCCACGGCAGCTTGAACAAGCGAGCAGCCGACGTGCGAGTCACGGAGTAAGACGCTACTCTGGGAATACGGCCGTCGACGCGGGCACGCTCATGACTTCGGCGGCTCGGGAGTCTGTGCCGCTACTTGGGCGAAAAATACCTTCCCATCATCCTGCCCAGCACCGCCTTGCCGCGGCCGTTGGCGTGGATCCGGTCACGGGCGAAGTGCTCGTAGGGCTGGTAGGACGCGAGCATGTAGTCATTCCACGCTTGCCGCGTGTCGAAGAACTCGACCTTTTCCTCACGGCACATCGTCGCCATCATGTCGGGAAACCGTTCCATCACATCGAGAGCGATGGCCGCCGGTTTGTGCTTGACGAACTCCGGCTCGAACACCGACCGCGGAGCGATCGCTCCGGTCGTCACCAGGATCTCGCAGTCGCTCTGCGCACGGATCTGCCGGATCACGCTCCGGATCGACTCCACATCGAAGCCGTGGCTGATCCCGGCGATGATCACGAGATCGGGCCGATACGCGACCACGAACGGCTGCACGCGATCCGCCTCCTTGTAGTACCAGCAGCCCGTGCCACCGCGAACGCTCGTCACCACCTCGATCGCGGCCCGCGGATAGTGGCGGGCCAGCAGAGTCTCGTAGAGGGAATTCGAAGTGTCGTTGCAGATGCTGTCTCCGAGCATCACGATCCTGACCCGCTCGCCGGCGGCGAACTTGGCCATCGTTCGCGGGAGATACCGCCAGCGGTCGGCTGCCGGCTCGAACCGGACCACCGGACAGCGGCCGGCGAGATCGGCTGCCCATTCTGCCGCGCCGGCCGCGTCGATCTTTCGGATCCGGACGTTCTTCACCTCCAGGGGAGGTGCGGCCGGGTCATTGTAGTTGCGACGCAGGTGAATTCTCGCCTGCCGGGCGTCGGGGTGGCCGCGGAAGCAGAGCGTGGAAGGCTGCCAGGAAGGGGCCGCGTCAATCTGGTCGTAGACGTCGGCAACGAGCTCCTTTCCATCGCCGTCGACAAACGATGCCGCGACGTGCCCCCCATTCGGCCCTTTGGCCAGCAGTTCGAGACGGTAATAGTGGAAGGGTTCGACGGGAAACCGTGGCGACGAGAGCGTGCCCTTGGCGATTCGCACGCCATGCTCGTCGGAATCCCCGGCAAGGCGGACCGTGTCTCCGGCAAACACCTCCGGCTCCTTCGAGCCCTCCCAGCCCTCGGCACTCGGCGCGAGTCGGAAGTCGGTCCGAATCAACGGCGGCCGTTCGGTGATCGTGATGTTGCGATAGCGGACCGTGCCCCGCATCTTTCCATGGATCTGGAGCGCGACGACACCCTCGCGTGGTATCGACGCGTCGGGCTCGGTGTAGTCGACGGTCTCGACCCCGTTGACGGTGAGACGAATCCGCGGGCCCTCGCAGCGGACGACGTATTCGTTCCAGCCGTCTTTGGCTTTCGCGCGGGCCTCGGCGAGGGTTTCGGGTGTGGGTTTGGCGAGGATCGTGTTGCGACGGCTCTCGTCGTAGAGGCAGCCGTCGAAAGCGGTGCCGATGTCGGCCTGGTAGCCGATCACCTCGTGGTGGCCGGGCACGCGTGCCGTGCGAAACTGAACTCCCGCGTTGCAGTCGGCACCGCAATCGAGGCGATATTCGAGCCGCAGTTCAAAGTCACCGAACCGGCGGTTGGTCGCCAGAAACTCGTTCTGCAGTGCGGGATTCCGCGGATCGCCGGCCACGATCGCCCCATCCTCGATCCGCCAGACGGTGGCGGTGTCGCCATTCCAGCCGGCAAACGTCTTGCCGTCGAAGAGGCTCTCGGCGGCCGGGGCGGAAGGGAGCAGGGCGAGGGTGGCGACCGAGAACCAGGCGGAGCGAGCGACCATCGTCAACGAGAGGTGCATATGTCGACTTCTGTGCGGAAAGAGGGGCAAAACAGATGGCAGGGCCGGATTTTAGCGATGCCGGCAGCAGCCTCGCTATCTTGAAATAGTGATTTTTTCGAACCCTGCGCCATTTGGAGCATAGCGGCGGGTGATCAGGCCCTCAAAGACGATTCCGATGCAGCCCGACCACACCACCGCCGACCTCAACCCCGCCGTCCCGGTCATAGCCAACGACACGCTCGACGTCTTCGCTCGCGAACTCGCCCGCAGCCAACCGCGGCTCCGCGGTCTGATCCGCTGCCTGCTCTTCGACCGGCAGGACGTGGAAGACGTGTGGCAGGATACGAACGTCACACTCTTGAAGAAAGCGTCTGACTTTCGCCCGGGCACCGACTTTTGGGCCTGGGCCAGCCAGGTGGCCCGCTACCAGGTGCTCACGCACTGCAAGAAGATCAAGCGCGATCGGCTCGTGCTGGCGGAAGACTTGATCCAGCAGATCGCGGCGGAAGTGATCGACCGCGGCGGCCAACTCGACGACCGTCGCGACGCGCTGGCGGCTTGTCTGGCCAGACTGCCCCGCACGCAGCGTCAACTGCTTGAGATGCGATATGGTCCGAAGAACTCGATCGAGGCGATCGCTGATTCGCTGGACCGCTCGGCCGGCTCGATCCGGCAGGCACTCTTCCGGATCCGCGGCACGCTCCTGGCCTGCATCGAGAAACGTCTGGCGACGGAGGGAGTCGCATGACCGCGGAAAACGATCACCTCCCTCGGCCCTGGGCCGATCTGCGGCTCGACCGGCTTATTGACGCGGCGGTGGAGGGGGATTTGCCTGCAGACGACGCGGCCGAACTGGCGCGACGTCTGGCGGCTGATCCGGACGCTCGGCGTCGATACGTGGACTGGATGCTGCTCGACCATTCGATCGACGAGGAACTCTCGGCCGCGGGCGTGGCCGACATGATCGACATGCTGGGCGGTCAACGGCCGGCCAGCATGGTGCCGGGCCGCTGGTGGCGGCTGGCCGCGATCATCGCCATCGGCCTGGTGCTGGCCGCAGCCACGCTCGGGGGGGGCATCGTGACGCTCGAGGCGGTGCGGGCGAGCGTGGGGCTGTCGCGGCGCGAGCCGCTGGCAGAGGTCAGCCGCGTGCGTCTGGCTGTGCCCGCGACGAAGGGGGGCAAGCAGGCAGCGGCCATCCGGAAGGGACGCCTCATCGGTGCCGAGCGGATCGCCATTGCCTCGGGCGCGATCGAGTTGACCCTGGCGAGCGGCTGCATGATCGTGCTCGAAGGGCCGGGCGAGGTCGAGCTCGTCAGCTCCAACGAAACGGTGCTGCATCGAGGCGGTATCGTGGTTCGGTGCGCCGAAGGGGTGGTCGTTTCCGTGGACACGCCAACGGCATGGATCTCCTGCTCGGGGGGCGAGTTTGCCGCGAAGGTCGATCAATCGCTCTCGACCGATGTGCAGGTCTACGAAGGCGAGGTGGTTGCCCGCGGCGGGGCCAAGACCGGAAGCGGTCAGTTTCCCGAGCGGATTGCCCCCCGCCAGGGCCGACGCTTCTCGGCCCGCCCCGACAGTTCGCCGGAAACGATGGCGTTCTCGCCGGAGCGGTTCACCCGGCGGGTGCCCGACGGCACCGGCATCGGCATGGAGGGCGAGCTGGAAAACGAAAAAACCGGCCGGCCACGGCTCGAGTCGCTCGTCGTCGCGCGGGCAAGCGAGCCCCTCACGATCGACGGCGACCTGTCTGACTGGAAGGATGCCGGATGGTTTCGTGGGACGCTTTCAGCGGCCGAGTGGGTCGAAGGGGCCATGCTGCACGATGCCGACCATCTCTACGTGGCGGCGAAGGTTGGCGATCCGCTGCCGATGCGCAACAGCGTCGATCCGCAGTTCGATGCGCCGCTCGTCTGGCAGGGGGGAGGGCTGCAGATCTTCTTGTCGGGCGACCGTGCGACGGGATGGCCAGCCGATGCCAACGGCCCGAGCTACTACGTCAACCGGAAAATTGAAGCGCCGTTCGCGGAGCGGCTCAAGGCGGAGAATCCGCGCCTGGTGACGCTCGTGATGACGCATCACGCCGCCACGAACACCGACCGGTTGTGTCTGGGTCGGGCCCCCGGGTTCACGGCCACTGAACTGCCGACGAGTTCATTCAGCGGACGGTTCGTGCGGCATCCCGATGGACGCGGCTACACGCTCGAATACGCGATTCCATGGGCCACTCTCGGCTTCGCCGATGATCCGCCGCAGTCCGGCGACACGCTGGCGACGGCATGGGAGTTGCACCTCAGCGATGAGACGGGCCGGTTGTGGCGAAACCAGATCATCGAGATCCGTAACCAAAAAGAGCCGCCGGGCATCTTTCTCTTTGAACGGGCCGCCACGTGGGGGCGGGCCAACTTCCGCTGACGGACCGGCTTCTGTAGCGAGAAAAGTCTCATGGCTTCACGAGTGGTTCGTTCGTTTGTCATAGCCGCCCTCGGCACCTGCGGCGCCGCGGCGCAGGACTTCGAGTTTGCGTCCATGAAGCCCGTGCCGGAGCACGCGACCCCGTGGGTCGAGACCGCCAAGCCGGATCTCCGCACCGTCTTCCTCTGGAAGTTCGTCACCGCCGCCGACCGCGACAAGGCCGCGGGCGACCTGCTCGAAAAGGGGAGCCTCGACGACCTTCTGGAAGATGACGATGGCCCGCTTCCGACCGCCGGAGGGCAGGCGGCCGGCGGGGCCGCCGACAGGCCTCCGAAGCTCGTCGGGAAGGCCACGGTCGCCGATGACGCGGGCCGGTTTGGCGGTGGGCTCACCGTCGACGGCGCCGGTTATGCGGAGGGCACGGCCGATTTCTCCGGCCTCGTGACAAGCGAAGGTGGCTTCACGGTCGACGGCTGGTTTCGACCGGCGAAAGCCGCTCCGGCCGACACGCCACAGACGTTGCTCGTGATTCCCGACCGCGAGGGCCGTCCGCTGCTGGCGGTCGTGCTCGCGTCGGCGACCAGCGTCATTCTCGCCGTCGAGGGCGCCGACCGGATCAGCGTGCCGGTGGCCGCCACAGCCGACGGCTGGCATCACGTCGCCCTCGTCGCCGACTCGCCGCGGGCTGCCCCCGATGCAGCCACGCTCACACTTATCGTCGATGGCCAGGCCGGGCGGGCAGACCGGCCCGACCCAGGGCAGGGCGTGCCCTGGATGAAGGGCATGCTCGGCCGCATCGGCGGCCGGCTCACCGTGGGCGGTGCGGAGGGCCAGCCAGGCCTCGCGGGCAGCATGGATGAAGTGCGGCTTTCGAAGGGGGCGCGGTTTATCTATCCGTGGAACCTCGGCCGGCTCGAACTCGCCCGCACGCCCGAGCAGGTCGAACTGAAAGCCCCCTACTTCAAGAGCGGCCGCGTGCTCACGCGGTTTCGCTTCGACGGTTCGCTTGAACCCGAGCCATTCGCCGGCCGGTCGTGGGCGGGCAAGGCCGCCGCGGCGAACTTCGCACCGGGCGTCCAGGGCAAAGCCCTCGACCTCTCCGCGATCGACACGACCGGCTTCGCCATCAAGGGTTTCGACATCCTGCCCGAGAAGAACGGCACGGTCGAGTTCTGGTTCCGCCCGCTCAACTGGAACAACTTCTACAAGGCCGACTTCCTCGGCACCGGGATCAAATACAATTGGCTGATGACGCTCACGGCCGCGGATGCCCCCGCCAACTCACCCTCCAAGTACATCGAGGTACGGCTGGGCCGCTCCGGCCAGGATGGCCCGGTCCGCTGGCAGAAGATCCATCCCGGCACCTGGACGCACGTGCTGTTCTCGATGAAGGACGGACCGCAGACCGTCTACATCAACGGGCAGCGGCAGCGGCTCTATCAGGCGGGGCTCGTGACCCGTTCTGCCCCGCGGACCGGCGGCAAGGACAGCGACGACACCTGGACGCTCGCCTTCAAAAAGTCGCCCACGCTCGTGGACGAGTTCACCGTGTTCGACTGGGGGATGGATGAGAACGAGGCCTGGAATGCCTACGCCCGCTGGCTGCCAGACGCCGCCGCGACCATGAAGCCGCTGCCCCTCTTCCAGACGCAGTTCGACTACTTCGCCCACTCCTGGGATCGCAAGGAAAAGCTCGTGGCCACGGTCGGCTGCCTGCCGGTGAGGGGCGTGAATCCGGCCGCCGCCGACATCGAGCTCCGCGACACCGCCGGCGAGCTGCTGCTTTCCGTCGAGAAGCAGTCGCTCGCCGAGGGGAGCACGGCGACCTTCACGCTCGCCAAGCCGCTCCCCTTCGGCCGCTATTCCGTGATCGTGCGGTCCCGTGATGCCGCGGGGAAGGTGCTCGCGGAAGAGAAGATCGAGTATGTCCGCGAGCAGCCGGAGTGGCTCGGCAACACGCTCGGCAAGGAGCGGACGATTCCAAAGCCTTGGACGCCAATCGAGGTGAATGGCCAGTCGCTCGAGCTGGTCGGCCGCCGGCTCGAGCTGGGCCCCGGCGGCTTGCCGGCGAAAATCGAGACGCTTGGCCGGCAGATCCTCGCGCGGCCGATCACGATCCGGGCCGCCGGCCCCGGCGGTGATGCGACGCTCGCGGGCGATAATCTCAAGCTCGGGGCGACGGCCGACGACCGCGTCGAGTGGAAGGCCGCCCTCGCCGGGGCGGGCATCAAGGCCGACATCGACGCCGCGCTCGAGTTCGACGGGCTCCTCTATTGCACGGTCACGCTCAAGCCTGCCACCGGCACGGAGGCCACGCTCGACGAACTCGACATCGACGTGCCGATGGTCACGGCCGAGGCCACGCAACTCCTGGCCAACGGCGGCGGCAACGACTTCCGCAACTCCTGGATCGCCTCGATGCTGCCCGCGGGCGAGGGGAGCGTGTGGCGGAGCAGCGACCAGCCCTATCCGTCGTTTGGTCGGGCCGACGGCGTGACCAACTTCATGCCGCACATCTGGCTCGGCGATGACGACGTGGGGCTCTACTTCGGCGCGGAGAACGACAAGGGCTGGACGGTGGACGGGCCGAGCCCAGCCCAGGAGATCCTGCGGGAGAAAGACGCGGTCGTGTTTCGGATGAACGTGATCCGCGAAGCCACGAAGATTCCCGCCGCCGGCCGGGTGTTTCACTTCATCCTGCTGCCCACGCCCGCGAAGCCCGAGCCTGCCGACTGGCGGAAGCAGATGGCCGTGGGGGGTGTGATCTTCGGCTCGTGCGACACGTTCGGCGGGTTCGAGATGAAGACCGATCCGGCCGACCCGATGCAGGGGGACACTTTCCGGCTGGAGCCGCGGAGTTGGGAGCATGCCGCGGTGATGGCCCCGCAGTGCCGGGCGAAGTGGGGTCGATGCATCCTCTATGCCGACGCCTCGTACGCAAAGCCCGGCCCTGCCTTCCGCGACTATGACCACGACACCCACGCCGGCACCGGCCGCCACGCCTGGACGCCCGAGTTCGAGGACTACGTGGTCTGGGCGGTGAACGAGTTCCTCGAGCGGGGCCTGATCGACGGCGTCTACTGGGACGACGTGAGCGTGGGCAACACCTACTCGCTCGACTCGACGGCCTATGAATACGCCGGCAGCAAGAACGGCCGCCGCGTGGGATTCACCACGCTTGCCCAGCGGCGGACCAACATGCGGCTCTGGCGGCTGTTCGAGGCGGCCGGCCGCGAGCCCTGCATCTGGGCCCACATGACCGTCTGCCACGAGGTGCCGCTGTTCAGCTTCTGCCGATATCTCGCCAACGGCGAGTTCACGACGGGCGTCGAGCCCTACGGCAAGCGGGACGCGATGGATTTCTGGAGCCCCGAGCGGCTGCGGGTTCTCGGCAGCTCCGCCAAGTGGGGCGCGGGCGTGAGCTTCCTCACGACACTGCCGCGGTTCCTGCCCCCGGGGCCGGCGGCCGAGCAGTGGGCCTATCCGCAGGTTCGCGCTGAAGACGCCCTCTACGCCACGAGCGGCATCCAAACGCTCTCGAACGGCCTCACGCGGAAGCTCGTGGAGACGAAGATCTACGACACGCCGCCGCGTGTCTTCCCGTGGTGGGACGCCGACACGGTCGTGAAGCTCTCCAAGCTGGAAAAGGCCAACGTGCTCTCGGCCGTCTATGCTGGCGACGACCGGGCGATCGTGTTCGTCGCGAACTTTGACCGGGATGTCGAGTACCGGGTGAAGCTCACGCTCGACGTCGAAGCGGTGTTTCCGGGGCGGGGTGGAGAGGCCGGCGGCATCCGCTGGCGTGATCTCGACCCGGGCCTCGATCCGCCCAAGGTCGCGGTGGCGTCGGCGGCTGAGATCGCCAAGGAGGCTAGGGTGGTGCAGGAGCGTGGGCTCGACGACAAGCTGCCGTCTTTCAATCAGCAGGAGGCTGACGATTTCCTCACCGGCGACACGCCCGAGGCACGGAAGTCGAAGCAGCTCGAACTGGCCGTAGAGGGCGATACTGCCAGCGTGGTGATCAGGCCGCGGGACTACCGGGTACTCGAGGCGACCTTCCGATGAGCAGGCTATCCGTGCCGGGGCAGTCGCTGCGTCTGCCCGCCAGGAGGCGGTTGTTCGGCAGGCTGCAGGGCGGCCGTCGCCTGACGTGTCGGGCCTTGGTGGCGGTCCTCATTGCAGCGCGGGCGTGTGCGACCGAGCCCATCGACCTGATCGCTCACCACTGCGCCGACTGCCATCGCGGGCCGATGGCTGCGCAGGGACTCGTCCTGGCGGCAGCAGCCGACGGCACGCCCGCCGCGGCGCTCGTCGACCTGCCGGCCCTCGAGCGGATCACTGAACGCGTGCGGACCCGCTCGATGCCCCCCCCCGACGCTGAGCATCCCCTTGCCGACGCCGACCGCGACCGGCTCGGTGCGTGGCTCGACGAACGGATCGACCGCAGCGTGGGAGACGTCATCGATCCCGGCACGGTCGGCATCCGCCGGCTCACGCGGATCGAATATCGCAACACGCTTCGCGACCTGCTCCAGCCCGAGTTGACCGATGTCGATGTCGACGTCACGGGTTTTCCATCCGATGATGTCGCATACGGGTTTGACTCGATCGCCGCGGTCAACTCGCTCTCGCCGCGGCTGATGGAACGCGTCACCGAAACGGCGGAGGGGGTCGGTGGCCGCTGGGCCGCGGCAGTGTTGGCCAGCACCGTCGGCCTCGCTCCCGATGCCGTCGACCACTCCGCCGCGACCGCCCTCGGATCGCTCCTCGACCGGGCGATTCGCCGGATCGCGACGCCGCGAGAGCGGGACGACGCGACGGGGCTGTACGCGGAGTTTCGCCGCGTCGGCCTCGCGGCCGAGCAGTCGCTCGCCGGGGCAGCTGCCCGGGTGCTCTCGATGCCGGACTTTCTCTTTCGCATCGAGAAGGATGGACCGATCGGCCAGGACCGCCCGCTCGACGGCCACGAGATCGCGACCCGCCTCTCCTATTTTCTGTGGAGCACGATGCCCGATGCAACGCTGTTCTCGGCGGCGGCTGCCGGCCGGCTGGCCACGGCGGACGACGTCCGCCGCGAGGCCCGGCGGATGCTTGGCGACGACCGGATCCGGCAGGGGCTGGTGGAAAACTTTGCCGGCCAGTGGCTCCAGACCCGGCGACTGACGGCCCTGCGGCCAGATCCGCAGGCGTTTCCCGCGTTCGACGAGCCGCTGCGGCAGGCGATGGAGCGGGAGACAACGCTCTTGGTGGAGGCGGTGATCCGCGAGGACCGGCCCCTGACCGACTTGCTCGATGCCGATTTTACATTCGTCAACGCGAGGCTGGCGAAGCACTACGGGATCGCCGGCGTCGATGGCGACGCGTTTCGCCAGGTCAGCCTCGTCGGCCTGCCGCGACGCGGGCTGCTCGGCCATGCGTCGATCCTGGCGATCAATTCGCAGTCGACCCGCACCTCACCGGTGCTCCGCGGCAAATGGATCCTTGACGTGCTGCTCGCCGCGCCGCCGCCGCCCCCTCCGCCCGGTACAGCCGACCTCGAGGCCGTGGGCACCCACGGCACGCTCCGCGAGCGGATGGCGCGGCATCGTTCGGCACCGCAGTGCGCGTCCTGCCACGCCCGCATGGACGCTTTCGGTCTGGTGCTCGAGAACTTCGACGGCATCGGGAGCTGGCGGGATGCCGAGGCGGGTGAGCCGATCGACGCCGTGTGCGAGGTGCCCGGCGGCGGCGAGATCTCCGGACTGGTGGAGTTGGCGGCACTGTTGCGAGAACGGCATGCCGCCGACTTCCGCCGCGGACTCGTCGAGAAACTGCTGGTCTACGCGATCGGCCGGCCGCTGGGTGTGGGGGATCGCCGTGCGGTGCGGAACATTCTCGCCGAGGTGGTGCGCGAGGGGGACCGGTTTTCGAGCACAGTGGCGGCGATCGCAGCGAGCCCACCGTTTCGATCGCAGCGGAATCCCGGCCGGATCGGGATCGAGGGGGTGCCGATGGGCCTCGAGGAACTCGTCGAGGGCAACCCCGACCAGCAGGCCACCCTCACGCTCCTGCCCGACCCGAGGGCCGAGGCGGCGTTTGCGGGACGCGAGGCGGCCGTCGAGGTGCACTCGCTGCGACGGGTGCGGGCCGCGGCCACGGTCGGTGGCCGGCGGCTCGAGCTCGCGAACCAGGCAGGCGGGGGCGACGGCCCGTGGCGGCAGCCGCTCACGATCCCAGTTGGTGAACCGGTCGTGCTCACGTTTCTTGCGGGCATGATCGGCCCCGGCGAGTCGAGCGACGACTTCCTCAAGGCGGTCGCCGACGTGCCCCTCTCCGACATGAACCGCGTGGTCGAGATCGCCACCACGAGCCACTCGTGGAACGCGTCGCTTTCCGGTCCGGATAATGTGCGGCCTGGCTCGATCCTCGCGGTCGAGTTCGACGTCTCGCTCGTGGCGAAGCCGAGCGACTCCGTGCAGCTGTGGGTGGCCACGCCAGGGGGCACGAATGACTCGATGGTCACCAACGCGGGCGGGTTCCGCGTCGAGGGGGAGGGGGTGCATCGGCTCAGGCAGGTGGGCGTGCGGCGGCCGACCATGCACGACGCCTGGAATGACAAGCTCACGATCGTGATCAACACGCGTCCGCAGACGCTTGTCGGCAATCTCTCGCCACTCCGCGTGGTGCGGCCGCTGGTCGGCGTCAGCGACGAGCAGCCGATCCGCCTCGGGGCCGTGGCGTTGGGAAGTCCGTCGGAGTCGGCGGAGCTGAGGGTGTTCAACGCCCAGGCCACGACGGTGGCCGATCAGCAAGGCAACGAGGTGGCGTCGATCCTCTACGGCTGCTGTCGGATGAGTGTCGATCCTCAGTTCGGCTACAAGGTCGCGACGGACCACGTCGGCTGCGAACTCGTCGGCCCGGATGCCGACGCCTTCGAACTGGTGGGCGAGCGGGCTGCGGCAGACGGCCGCACGCTCCGGTTGTTCGGGGCCGATGGTGAACCCGGCCTGGGGGGTGGTCCGATGCCGGAGGAGGAGCGGTTTCGCGTACGGCTTCGCGCCCAGACCGAGCCCCGTCGGTATACTGCGGCTGTCCGAATCGTCACGCAGGCCCGCAACCTCGGCACGGTGTCTGCCGGCGGAGCAGGTCTGCCCCTCAAGGGACTTTCGTTTTCCGACATTCCGGTCGAAGCGACCGTGGGGGCTCCGCAGGTCCGCTGAGCTGGGGCACCCCGTGCGGATGGCGATGATGGTCGAGGGAAGGTGTCGTCTTGGGAGGGCTTCGAGCCTGTCTCGCCCAGTCATGAGGAACTTTTGATGAATCGGCTCTCTCGACGCACCGTGCTTCGCTCGGCCACCGCCACGATTGGTCTGCCGCTGTTGGATGCGATGCTCCCGCGGCGGGCCGCTGGTGCGGCCGCCACGCCCCGGCCGCGGGTCGCGTTTCTCTCCGTGCCCAATGGCGTCGTGCACGACGCGTGGAAGCCGACGGCCGCTGGCACCGATTACGAGCTGACCTCGAGCCTCGAGCCGCTTGCCCCGATTCGCGACCGCGTGTCGGTGATCACCGGCCTGTCCCAGATTCCGGACGGCGACCGCCAGACCATCAGCGGCCACGCCCGGCCGACGGCGGCACTGCTCACCGGCACCGTCGCCAGCAAGGAGGGGGTGCGGGCGGGTGTGTCCGTCGATCAGGTGATTGCCGACGCGATCGGCGGCGACTGCCGGCTCAAGTCGCTCGAACTCTCGATCAGCGGCCCGCAACTGGCCGGCCTCTGCGACAGCGGATTTAGCTGTGTCTACAGTTCCGTCATCTCCTACCGCGATGCCACCACGCCCAATCCGCCTGACAACGATCCGCGGAGCGTGTTCCGCCGGATCTTCGGCCGGCCTCCCGGCAACGAGGCGGCAGGGTCCTCGAGTTCGGACCCCGTGGGGCAGTCAGCCGTGCGGAAGAGCGTACTCGATGCCGTCGTCGATGATGCACGGCGACTTTCGCGGGGGCTCGGGGCCGACGACCGGCGGAAACTCGATGAGTATCTGTACGCGGTCCGCGATCTGGAGCGACGGATCACCGTCGCGGCCAACGCCCCGACCGACGCCGACCGGCTCGCGTTGCCCCAAGGCCCGCCTGCCGACTACCCGTCTCATGTGCGGCTGATGGGGGAACTGATGGCGCTCGCCTTTCGGAGCGAGGCCACGCGGGTCTGCACGTTCATGCTCGGCAACGCAGCGGGCAACCAGACCTATCCCTGGGTGGGGGTGCCAGAGGGGCACCATGAGCTCTCGCACCACGGCAACGTCGAGGCGAAGCTGGCGAAGCTGCGAAAGATCGACCGGGTGAACGTTGCTCTGTTCGCCGAGTTCGTCGCGAGGCTGGCGGCGATTCCGGAAGAGCAGGGCAGCCTGCTCGACAACACCGTCGTCTTCTACGGCAGTGAACTGGGGAGCGGCAACGCCCATACGCCGTTCGATCTTCCCGTGCTTCTGGCCGGCGGTGCGGCGGGCCGGATCCGGGCCGCGGGGCACGTGAAGCTGCCCATGGACACGTCGCTCTACGACCTCTGGGTGACGCTTCTCGGCGCGTGCGATGTGCCGGTGCGGCAGTTTGGCAATAGCACCGGCCCGATTGACGTGATCCGCGGATGATCCGGGCCGCACGGGCCTTTCCGTAACGTTTTACCGGGCTGCGCCATTGTCTTGTGTGGTCCCCGCGGGCCGCAAACCCAGCCCTCCTCCGCACGGACTTTTCGCATGCACTCCGTACCCTGCCACCTCCGCCGCTCGGCGGCGGTGGTCGCCGTTGTCGTGGGCTCCTTTGGCTGGCTGGCCGGCTGGTTGGCCGGCGGGGTGGCCGGATGGGTGGCCGGATCCGCCGTTGGGCTCGTCGCCCGGCCGTCCCACGCCGAGGAGACGCCCTCCTCCTACGGGGCCCCGGCAAAGGTCGATACGCCGATCCTCCGGCTCCCGCTGATGAAGGCGGCCCCAAAGATCGACGGCGTCATGGAGAAGGGGGAATGGGACGATTCCTCCGCCCTTTCCGCCTTTTTCTATGACTATGGCAACGCCGACTTCCGATTCATGGCCGCGCCGCAAACCCAGGTCGAAGTCTACGGCGGCTTCGACCGCGACCACCTCTACCTGGCCTTCACATCGCCGGTCTTTCCGGTGAACTCCTGGTTCAAGGCGCGGGGAAGGTTTCCCGACGTGCTCAGCCACCCGCTCTACGGCATCCTCTGGGACGACAAGCTCGAACTCGAACTACGCCCCCACGACGACATCGCTGAGGGCTTCAAGCTCGGACTCTTCCGCTGGGACGTGAACCCGATCAACACGTTCGCCGACTGGTATTGGTCGCAGCAGACCGG
>Ga0210003_1000327_pt1 | contig 42685 bp, 98 predicted proteins | sample LantaG_FD_182804 | JGI IMG/M metagenome (GOLD analysis project Ga0210003, IMG submission 182804) | Deep subsurface microbial communities from Baltic Sea to uncover new lineages of life (NeLLi) - Landsort_02402 metaG (SPAdes) (version 2) | ecosystem: Environmental > Aquatic > Marine > Oceanic >...
ATATGTTAGTTGTCCCCAATTACATATTTCTACACCAATACTTATTCTATCTAATGATTTATATGGTATATTATACTTCTGGAAGGTTGATTCTCTTAATCCTAAATGAAATGCCCAATACCTACTACTATATCCTTGTGCTACCTCACCATCAATCCAAACACCATTACTTGGTGGTTTACCACCAATAACAACACAAGTGGCGATTCTCTCAGGATTATTTGACCAATATCTAAATACCCCAAAAGGATCCGCATTACCTGCGGTATGGTGCAAAAATATTTGTGTCTTATCGTGTTCTTCTCTTATATACTGTGATTGTGGAAAATTATATTGTGTTATTTTCATAATCTATTCGTTTCTAATAAATATTTAAAAATAAAATAAAAAGGTTGGATAAGTAAAAAATTAAATTATCTTTGTGCTATGAAAAAATTATTTATTTTCGTGTTATTATTAGTTGTTACCTACGTGGGGTTTATGATTTTTCATCACAAATCAAATAATACAATTATAAATAACGCAATTACCAAACAATCTATTTTTAATAATCATTCTAAGTATATCTTATATATTGACCTTGATAAACCAATATTTTTACCAAGATTATATTTAATCAATACTAAGACTAAAAAAATTGAAAAGTCAACATTCGTATTTACAGCCTATAAATCAGGTATTATCTATTCAACCAAGTTTAGTAATGTTCCGAGTAGTAATTTAACATCAACAGGGGCGTTTATTATAAATCAACAATATCAGGGAAAATTTGGGTATTCTGCGAGGATTGAAGGGTTGGAAAAACAAAATAATAATGCCTTTAAACGAACAATAGTTATACATCCTTGTAATTTATCTCCATACACATTAGGATGTTATTCTACATTCGAATCCACATTAAAAGAAATTTTACCTTTAATTAAAAATGGTGGGTTTATGTTTGTTAATAAAATTAATTAAGCGTACTTAATAACAAGTGGTATACTTGTTTTACCATTTTTTGCTTGCCAAGCCGCATAATGTTTAGTGAAATCATCCATTTGGTCTGTTAAGTCAATACATCCATGTGAACCTGGAATATTTCCACCGTGTATATAAAACCCACCTCTACCAAATGTATTAGTTCCTTGGGTTGGTTGTATTGATATTCTATGATTACCCCAAGCAATAGAACTTGCATTAGTTTGCGACCCCCAATTATCATCTAACTTTTTACCCTGAGTGAAAGCAAACCCAGTTTTAATAACCTCAAACACCCCAGGATCGGTTTTTTGGTCTCTTGTTTGAATAGCCCCAGCCATATAGTTCCCTTCAGGTGGAGGTCCTTCTAATTTATTCGTTTGATATTCTTTGGTGTTTCTATTAATCAACTTACCTGTATTCCAAGGAGTTACACCAGCAATTGCAGACCAACCTTTAAGTGGCGTTTTTCCGTTTGTCATATATAATTGTTTACCGTTAAATACTAAATAAGTTGCTGATACTACATCTGGGGAATCTTCTTTAACACCACCAAACAACGAAGCAAACCCACCTTCAGCCCCTTTTTTAAATTTATCCCACCAAGTTTGACCATCTGGACTTGTTCCGGGAACTGGTTTTTTTGTTTCAGGTTGGGGTTCTGATGGTTGTGTTTCTTTTTTAAATTTATATTTGGGTTCTGGTTGTCGTGGAACATTTGTCTGATCTGCTTTAACATCAGGTTCTTTAATATAATCTGGGGTTAAAGGTTTAACAGGTGACGGTTTTGTTTTAACTGTCGTACCATACTTCGCATTTAACTTTTTAATCGCAGCAGGTAAATGCATAATATCGACCCATCTACCATCAGGGTTAGATTTTCTTCTTGTAAACCAACGATTATTATCTAATTTATAATTCCAAGCACCATCAAAGTCGGTATATACCTTTTGTTCTAATAATATTTTAGAAAAAATACTAAGTAGATTATTTTTTGGTTCACCCATAACTTATTCTTTAATTAATAAATACTATTATATCTTCATTATTTGTTGACCAGCAACAATATTCTTATTCCATTGGGTAAAATGTTCAACAGAACTGTATATCGCTTCATAAACATCATATATTGATTTTAAATCAGATTGGACTTGTTCTAATTTAGTATATATGTCATCTAATTGTTTTACATTACTTGGATAATCCATATAATCAAAGGTATCAACGACATCAAAATATTTTGTTGCTAGACTTTCCGCTCTATCTGCATTTTGTTCTATTTTATCTATTATATGTTTAAATTCATCTAAGTTATCGAATACCCAATGGATAGTCACATGTAATAATTTATTGTAATATCCTTGTACTAATGGCTCAATATTTTTTAACATATGATTAGCCTCGGCAACAAACTCATCAATTCTTTCTGGTGTATAACTAATTAAATTTTGTTCTATTAATTTTTTGCGTTGGGTTTCAGATATTATAACTTTCATAATGTGTTTTTTTATAAATATCATAGTGGTATCATAATTGTATGTTATTTATAATAAAAGCACACTACTATGAAAAATTTGATTTTACTATTTAGTTTCGTCTTGTTATCTACCTTTATTTTTGGTCAATTACCATATGATGACATTTATTATGTTCCGGGTGATGATGAACCACAGGAGGTAAGTATAAAAAAATACTACTATAATAAAACACCACAAACATATAGCACACACACCACATCAATATCTTTTGGTTTTAATATAGGTAACTATCCTTGGTATTATGACCCGTATTACTACGGATGGAACTATTATCAACCATATTATTACGGTTGGAATTACTATCGACCATATTACTATAACTGGGGTTATTATTATACACCATACTATTATGGTTGGAACTATTATAAACCATACCACTACAAACCATACAATAACAATAGGTATTACGGACCAAGAAATTCAAATAATAGGGGTACTACTGTTAGACCAACATACCAAAAACCCAGAAACGAAACACCAAAGTATCAAAAACCAAGAAATCGATATGAAAAAACTGGGACTAGCCCAAAATATAGGTATAATAACCAATACCAAAATGGTAGGTCTGTTGATTACATTAGAATAAGAACAAATGATAATAAAAACATAAAACAAAATAAAACACGAGATAGAAGGTCTAACTCACCGCAGTATTGGAATCAATATAATAATATGTCAAAACCCGCACCAACAAAGCAAAGATATCAACCCCAGCAAAGAACGACACCTAAAACATATAATAATCAACAAAGGTATAGACCACAACCAAGGTCGACACCTAATACTCGTACTCAACCAAAAAAACGCTAATAATTTTCAATACCTTTTAAAACTTCATTACCAATATCAGATATATTTAATTTTTCTCTTCTATATGGTATTTGTTCTTTTAATTTTTCTAATGTTTTGGGGGATACAACCCATTGAATATCATATACAATTTCAGGAGGGAATGTTTTTTTTATTTCTTCACTAACATCTGTATTCAAATACCCAGGAATACCATCTATACTAAAATGAACAATGTCGTCAAAATTAAAACTACTTGCCATCCCGCATAAAATATGTCTTTTTATTTCTTTAGATAAAGATTTTACCCCACTATAAGGGAAATGGGTTTCATCTAAAGCATTTATTATATTGTCCCACGTATCACAATACCCTTGAGCTACATTTGATGGTACAGTTGGTAAGTATGCACGTGATTTACATTCAGTCCACGCTTTCCACACATCATCATCAGTTAAATTAAATGGGTATTTATATGTCTGAGATATTGATGTTCCATATTTCTTATCAAAATCATATGTAATTTTCTCGTTATTTAATATCCAAAACTCGTTTTGTTCATTTAATTTCAATAACTCATTTAATTGTGATTCATTTAAAATTATTTTCATATTTGATAAATATATTATAAATTTTTATTGGTTATTAAAATATTTTTCTTATCTTTGTGAAAAATTAAAGGTTATGCCTGATTATTATAAATATCCGCGTACATACCATTTACCTTGGTCGTTAGGATCAACTAATGATGATAAATTCCTTGAATCCACTAAACAATTTGAAGGGAAGACTATTGTTATTACCGAGAAGATGGATGGTGAGAATACGAATATGTATCCTGATAGATATCACGCGAGGTCAATAGACAGTAAAGACCACAAATCAAGACATTATGTAAAAAGTATATGGGGTAGAATCAGAAATGAAATTCCGAATGAGTGGAGAATTTGTGGTGAAAACCTATACGCAGAACATTCTATTTTTTATCAGGACCTCGAATCATATTTTTATGTTTTCTCAATATGGGATGGTAATAATGTTTGTCTATCTTGGGATGATGCAAAAATTATTTGTGAAACATTGGATTTAATAACCGTTCCTGTTATTGATATAATCGAATATGATGAAGATTACTTAAAAGAACTAGCAAAAAACTTTGATACGGAAAAGAAAGAAGGGTATGTTATAAGAAATATCGAATCCTTTCATTATGATGATTTTAATGATAATGTTGGTAAATGGGTAAGGGAAAAACATATACAAACAGATCAACATTGGATGTTTAAAGAAGTAGTACCAAATAAATTAAAAAAATAAATGTCAAAAAAACAAGACCATAAAAGATGGCGTAAACAATTTAATGAAGATTGTCGTGAACGTGATGGAAATAAATGTGTGTTTTGTGATGAAACAGAAAACCTAGATGTACATCATATTACAGACAGACACGATATGCCGAATGGTGGGTATGTCGCTGAAAATGGTATAACCGTTTGTGATTCACATCATTTATCATGTGAAAAAGATATGTTTTTTAAATATTCACCAAGTGAATTATATAAAAAAATTAATAGTTCATATGAACTTGCATACGAAAAATCTTTAAATCTAAAATAATGGGAAGAAAAAAGAAAGTAGTACCAATAGAACCGGGAAATCCCGTTAAATTTATTACAATTGATGATTTAACAAGACAAGATAAAGATGCTGTGTTAGTTATGTTTAACAGGATAAAAAGTCTATCATCAAAAATTGATGAAGATTCACAAATAACAGAAGTTATGTTTATGCTTGATAAATTTAACTTGGCATTATCACGAAAATAATAAAACTATGAGTGAAAAAAATTATACAAAACCAAACGATGATCAACATATCGATAAACCAAATGATTGGTTATTCGGTTCATTATTATTTGCAAGGACACTTGCATTTACAATACCTGAAGGTTATGGTGTCATAATTGATTTACAAGAGGATATGATTGATTTATACCCATATTCAAAAAGGGTAGTTGTGGCACATATTGATAGTCAGGTTGCGGTTTATCCTGGGGATACTATGACCAACCTAAATGAAGGTGATGTCGTATTATTAGCAGATAATGAAGATAAAGAAGATGAATAAAATACTTGATAAAATTTTATTATACTTGATTTATAAAAGATGGAGAAGACTCTATAAGAGTTTAGCTAATGGTAATATAACAAATATGGAGTATGCTATAAGACGAAAATACTATGAATCTTTAATGTGGGAAGTTAGAAGAAATGATTTAAAATAATTTAAATGCAATTATACAAATATAGATGGAAGAATAATCCCAAAAGGAAAACTCTGTATGGTAGGGAATGTAATGTTCTCGCTAGAGGAAAGAAAAACAGTATTTTAATCCAATTTCTTGACAATAAACAACGAGAACTTGTTAGTAGGTTCTCGATAATTAAAACATAATAAAAAATTAAATTAAATTTGGTTGGTATTAATATTTTACATATATTTGTACCATAAAACATAAAAATGATTGATTTAAAAATAACACAAAAGGATTTAAATAAAATTCCTAAAGCCACAAAGGGGGTTGATGAAGAAATTATCAAGTATGAATTTGAAATTAGTCTTCGATTTAAAATGGTAGAAGTAATTCAGTATAATTTTGGGTATGAAATACCATATGTGAAAGAGATATTAACCGATATTAATAATGATATGTTGAGGTATCAGAGAAAAATGGTAGGGGTTAAAAAACAACAAAAATGTGAACATAAATTAGAGGATTTAAAATGGAAATATGAGGGTAGTGATAGTCATAAAGACCACTATAAATTTGTTTGTACAGCGTGCGGGTTAAGAATTGATAACTATTCACATTAAAATAAAATGACAAAATCAGAAGAAGCAGTAAGGTATATGTTATCTGTATGGGATGAAGTCCGCGGAAATTGGAGAGAAACCCCCGATCACGTTGAACAAATGTTCTTAGAAGCAGAAAAAGAACTTAATGAAAACCCAAAATCAAACAAAGATGAATTAAAGAAAAGTCATTGTGAGTTCTTTAGATGGTGGTGGAATCAACCAGGTCAAAATACCGAACAAGGATATGATGATTGGATTAAATCAAAAGAAAATGAAAAAAAATAAAATAATTAAAATATTAATTGGAATACCAGCATCAGGTAAGTCTACTTGGTGTACTAATTTTCTAAGAAACAATCAAAATTGGGTGCGTGTTAATCGTGATTCATTTAGACTAATGCTTAGAAACGAAACTGTTTGTGAACCAAAAATAGAAAATCTAATAACTAAACTTAGTAACCAAACAATTCAATCTGCATTGGCAAGTAAATTAAATGTTATTATTGATAACACAAATCTTAAAGAAAAATATATCAACCAATTTATTGATAGGTTTAAATATTTTGCGGATATTGAGTATCAAGTATTCGATATATCTTTAGATAAAGCATTGGAGCGTGATAAATTGCGTAACTCCACAGTCGGGGATGATGTTATTAAAAGAATGTATAAGGACTATAAAATCTTAATGGATACATTCCACTTCCAACCAGTGAAGAAATTAAAACACAGACCTGATGTAAGACCAACATATCAAGAAAACATACCAAACTGTACTATATTCGATATAGACGGTACAATTGCTTATATGGATGGTAGAATGGCTTATGATTGGGATAAGGTTGATACAGATAGTCCTGTCGATATTGTTATTGAACATATAAAACATCATAAATCACTTGGTAGAAAAATAATTCTTCTATCAGGTAGAGATTCCGTATCGCGTAAATTAACAGAAGAATGGTTAGAGGTATATGAAATAGAATATGATGAATTATATATGAGGCCAATAAATGACTATCGTAAAGATACTGTTGTTAAGAAGGAATTATATGAGAAAAATATTAAAGGAAAATATAATGTAATGGGTGTGTATGATGATAGACTACAAGTATTAGAAATGTGGCATAAAGAAGGTCTATTCACATTTAATGTTAATCAAGGAAATTTTGAATTTTAAAAAAATGAAATGATTGAACAACATAAAAATAAATAATGTGAACGGAGAAAATGCAGAAAAAATGGGAAACAAATCAGGAAAACAATGGTGGGGTAAAAGACCATTATCTGGATTATCCGTTTCAAGAAATAAAGGAATGAAATTCTGGAAAAGATTATTACATAAAAAAGAGCGGAAAGAAATCACCCCTGATATGATATGGAATGATGAAAATATGAAAAAAGTAAGTGATTTTATTAAAAAACATAAGAATGAATAAAAAAGACATAAAAAAAACCATTACCGATTTATTTGATAGCAAAATTAATGCGGTATGTGAAGATCCATATTGTGGGGTAGACATCGAGGGTAAAGAAGAATTTATAGATAAAGTAGTTGAATTCATTGAATATAATAATGGATTTAAATATGTTAGTGAAGAAACACCACCAAAATATGTTGATTTATTAACTATGGACCCTAAAGGTAATTATCACATTACAAGTTGGCGAGAAGCACATAATGTATTTTCTTGCCAAAATAAATTCGATTCATCTTATGATTGGAAATGGAGAAAACTATATGTGTAAAAAGTTAGATATATCAACAATAGATGATTTATTCGCGGCATTACAGTCCATTAATATGGATGAAGGCGAACCTACCGATAATCATTCAAAACCAGCTCAGGTTTTAAAATGGTTGGGTATGTTGGAAAAACGAGGATTTACCATAGTTAAAAAATAAATAATATGAACCGGTCTATTGGTTATTATGAAGTATGTCATCCATTTTTTATGGATAAAACATCAATAGGACATTGGGATGGTGTGAAATGGACGATTATAGATGTTGGAGGACCATTCGATGATGATGAACTTAATTGGATTAAAGAAAAAAGAATTAAAAAAAATGAAGCCATACGGAAGAGAAAAAAGCGTTAAAGGAAGAAGTTGGAAAAAAGACGTACACCCACCTAAAGGATATATTAACTGGTGGGAAGATATATGTGATTTTTTAAGTCGTAGTGCAATGAAACAACAAGTAAAAAAAGAAATAAATAAAGAAATAAATAAAGAATAAATGAAAACAACAACTTATTACATCCCGTCAAGTTCAAGAATTAGAGTAGCGTGGAAATGCCCGCATTGCGGATTAACTGACTATAAAGAAATATTCGCATATAATAAAGAATTTAAACATATATGTGTAGGTAAATGTAAAAAAGAATATATTGTAAAATGTGGATACGATGATTTAAAAAAAATCAATGTTACAATTAAAGAATTAGAAGAATTATAAAATGAACACTAAAGAAAGAATAGCAAAAAAATGCTTAGAACGATTAGTCATTATGGCTGATGTGAAAATATCATCAGGAAAAGAAAAAGAAGCTATCTTAATCGTCGCAGACGCAATCACCGAATATACCAAAAATCAGGTTAAAACAAAGCTTATTGAAGATCTTATGATAGGAAAGACAAAAAATGTAAAATAAAAATAGAAAAACTAAGAAAAAAATTATGATAGAAAAAAAATTTAAAGCGTGGAACCCAACATTAAAGGAAATGTGGGACTGTGATAAATTAGTTTTAAGTGGATTATACCTATCCCCATCTGGAAATGGGTTTATATCAGTACATCTAGATTTAACACCTTTTACCGAATTAATACCATTACAATATATTGGAATAAACGAAATAAATCGTAATGATGATGTTTCAGAAGAAAAGGGAATTTATGAAGGCGATATAGTAGAATGCTCAAAGTTCGAATGGGATGATAGGTTTCTTGTGATTATAGAAGATATTAAAAATATCCCAATAGTATTATTCGGACATAGTCTGAATTGGAGAAAAATTGCTGGAAACATATATGAAAATGCTGAACTACTAAATAAATAATAAAATGGAAAACCCAGCACCCCCAAGAACATTAAGGGAAAGATTAGCAAACGCCCATAAATTAGAAAGGGAGTATAATATAGAAATCGGGAAAGTTGACATCCAAATAAAATTATTAAAATTACGAAAGAAAAAATTAGCAAGAATGATTTCTAAAAATATGAAATATAGAAATAAATTAATAAATGAACTATAAAATGGAAATAAAAATAGTTAAACAACCGGTTCAAGATGAACAAACCCTAAGATCAATTACGGAACACGTTGAAATAGTTAGGGAATACGGTAAAATTTTTACTGTAACTCCAACATGGTGTGTTAAAACTTTTATATATAGAGAAAAAGATGGTGGGATGAATCTATGGTTTGATATGTTAAATGAAATTGAACCCGATGTCGTTTATCTATACGAAATAAAAGCAAATAATGTTAAAATTGTTAATGGTTCTGACCCAATGGAATGGGAAGACGATATATTATATTCAGTTAGAGCAGATATACAAAAAAAATAAATTATAATATTAAAATATATAGATATGAAAAGAGAAGAAGTATACAATGTTATTAATCATGAACGAAATTATCAAGACTCATTCGTAAAAGAAAACGAATATAATGAAGGTCAATCCTTTGAGAGCGTTTCAGCCGAAATGGTTATGATGAAAACATACTTAGATAAAGCATTCCATGAATGGACACATAATAAAGGTGAAGAAAAAGCACTACACGAACTAAGAAAAGTCGTAGCGTTAGGTGTAAGGTGTTTCGAAAATAATGGAGTACCAAAAAGAAAAAGATTAGGATATTAAAAAAATATTATTATATTTGTAAAAATTACATATCAAGATAATATGAAAACTAGAATATACTTAATATGTGTTATAATAATCTATGTCGGACTGATAATAGAGTTAAATGGGATATTTGGTACGGGAGACATTTTAATGGCTCAAATTGGTATGGGTATGGTAATTCTTGGTGGACTACCTATCTTTATTAATGAATGGATTAAACATAGAAAAGAATATAAAAAATGAAAGAATTTAAAATTTATCATAACCAAGAAAGGGGTTACTTCGCAATGAGAAAAAATTGGCTAGGTAAATGGGTGACAGTTACCCGAAGAGTAACAGGACGTTATGTGACAACACAATATTTTAATAACCAAAGTGGTTTAATATCAGAACTAAAAAGAAGATATCAAAAACAACCAGAACGAAAAGAAGTTATACATTTTATTAAACATATAAACATATGAAAAGAAATTTTTTATCGGAAAGTATTGAGTTTCAATATAACAATGGGATTCTCCCCAAATATTATGTAATTAAACCATTCTACAACGGAGAAATCTTTTTTGATTATTGTGATGTGTATGACCCATATCTCTATACATGGGAATACCTATGGTCACTAATAACATTAAACCATGTGTCGATATTGGAACCAGAATTATATAAACAAAAAAAAGATATAAAAATGAAAAAGAAAACTAATGAATTATTTAACGCCCCATTATGGGAGGAAAACAAACCCGACAGTATAGATGGATTAATTACAATATTATCAGGCTTAAAAAACATTAAAAATGGTAGTTTATATATTAGTGATTTAAAAGTAACAGTACAACCATCTCTTGAATATACCGAAAAAGTTATCACACTCGAAATGAGTAGTTTTAAATGTACAACAACAATTAAAAAATAAAATAATATGAAACGAATATTAATAATGGCACTGATGATGATTATAGGAGTAACTTTATTATACTACTCAATCGCCACTTTGTTAGTACTTACAGTCGATAAACAAAATGAGGCAGCAAAAGAGAATATAGGTAATAATGTTATTATTAAAGGTGATACATTACTTATACTCGATTATAATTTCATAGGTAACACATATACCTTAGATAACGGACTTAAAATCGATGGTTCATCAGTAAATAAATTTAATTTAATAAAAAAATAATATGGTAAAACCATTTCACCCATTAGATGTAGATAGAGTGTATAATACATATACATTTAATGAAGCAATAGAATTTATGAAGATGTTGGACAAGTATCCAACACACCCAACAAAAAGTGTTAGATGGGTAAACAGTAAAACTAAGAAACCAGTAATAATAGGATATAATGAAAAATAAAATTTATTTAATACTTAATTTTATCCTTTTTACATTATCAATATTCCTACTTGGATCATATACCGCATCGATAATGTCAGCGGAAATAATAATCGAACCATATCAATGGGGGTTAACCACTTTTTTTGGGTTAATATTCCTATTTAATATAATTAGTAATGTAAATGTTAAAAAATAAAATAATATGACACAAGAAAAAGCAGATTTAATGTTTGAAACACCTTTAGGACAACAACTCCTATCATTCTATTGTACATCTGATGATAGAGTATTCATTAGATATGAAGAAGCCGCTAATCATACAACTGATATGATAAATGCTGTGGGAAATCAAGAATATGTCGACACAACAATAACAGAATGGTTTCCATCTTAAAATAATTAATAATATGAAAAATTTTTTTGATGCAATATGGAACGGTAGAAAGTATAAAAGATTATATAAGGGATTATATGATGAGTTATCAGAAAATAACGAATTTCATACATTTAATTATATAGTTTCGTTAGCCGATTATAGTGATTTTTTAAGGAAAGACGATACAATGAGGGGTGTAGACCCCTTTATAAGAGCAACCCGTCATACCGCTTTAAAATCCGTAAAACCCGGAAGAATGATGGGTAATAGTACAAGACAAATTGATTATTATATCCAATTATTATTTTATTATGGTGAACTAAGAAAACAATGGTTAATTCCTCACGAAGCCGCTGGTAATATAACATATATGTCAAAACATTTTCTATTTAGACGAATATGCGAAAGATTAGAACTTGAGCATAGAAATTATGTCGATATTAAAAAAGATATTATATTTGTTGAACCCACAAAATATAAATAAACAATAATATGCAATATTTTAAGTATACAATTGGAAATATATATTCCGTAATAAGTGCAAAGAATCAAAAAACCGCGACAATCGAAGTTGTTAAAACATATCTTGATTATATGCCCTACGCAACAGGTTCATATATCCCTGAAGTACACACAACCAAAATAACAAAAAAAGAATATGATAAGCATAAACAAGCGGATTTCGATGAAGAATATGAAGATGAAGATTTCGATGAAATATAAAACAACAAAAGATTCCAATAGTTATCACTGGTTATCATTTAACTGTTTGATACATATTTTTTTATTATACACAGTTTTATTATGATTGAAAAAGATTTAGAAATTTACGATATTTGGGAATCACCAAACGGAAACCTTTTTATTAAAATTAGTGATGATTATTCGATTGGAATTGGAACAAAAGATAATCACGAACCTAATGAAGAATGGGGTGAACTGAAAAGAACACAATATGTTAAATCGAATAATATCACACCAGTTAAAAAGGTTGGTAGAATGGTGTTTGATTAAAATTGTGTATAACTAACCAATAAATAAAAAGATAACAAAAATAACTTTTGAATATAATATTATTAACTTAACCCTTATCATTATTTTTTCTTATTTTTTTCATTATACGCCGATGACCAATGTAATTCTCAACAGATTGACCCGCGATAAATACAATTATACCCAAGACAATATAAATAATAAAAAATATAATGGTTAAAAATAATATGTTAACACCCATATATACACCACTATCATCTGTTAATATGCTATCATTCAATTTTGAGTATATAAACATAATATAAGATATAAAGGATAAAATAGAATAGATGACTAAAAACTTATTTGTTATTCCATACTCTTTCATTTGGTGTCATTCTTTATCATTAGTTATCATACAGTATTATTATAAATAGTTGATGTACATTTTTTTATGAAAATATTTGGTTTTATCAAATATAATTCTTATATTTTAATAAATTTCAATAAACAATTAAATATTATAAAATGGAAACACTAGAAACGAAAAAAACGAAAACACAGGTAAACCTAACCAAAAAAGAAAAAGCAAAATTGCTAAAACAAGTGGCAACAGTCCGAGCATTCGGATTTATTAGAGACATCTATAATAGATCAAAAAAGTTTGCACATGTTAAGGATGTCTTCCCATCAGATATTTGTAACCAACATAATATTTCACAAGCATATGGAAATAAAAAATTATACGGGGAGGAACTTTTCAATTGTATGCAATTCGAAAAAATGGGAAAAAATACATTCGTTAAATGGATTGGTGAATATCCCGATGATGACTTTTGCTTGAAAATAAGATTTTATGTTAAAGAAGAAAAAAGAAAAGATGATATTGAAAGAAAAGCTAAAAGAGAAGCTGAAAGAGAAAAAAATCAACTTGAACTCAATTTAAAAGAAATTCAGGTCGAGAATGGGTTACCACCAGAAATACTTAAAGATATAACCAAACCCGATAGTTCAAATGGTAATGGTACACCTAAACAAGAAGAAGATGTAATAGTGAGCACATCTAAGACTAATCAGGAAAAAAAGGAAGATAAAAATGATGAGTTTAGAAAAATATATATAAAACTACAACAAGAACATAACAAACTTCTTGAAGAAAATAACAAATTACTAAAAAAAGGTAACGAACTATCAGTACAAAAAATCGAACTACAAAAAATTGGTAACCAAACCCTAAAGAATATCGAAAATTTGTATACACCTTATGCTACCGATCAAACCAAATGAAGTAGAAGAAATTAAAGAGAAAATTAGAAGGGTTATTAAAAAAAGACTAAACGGGGCTAGCTTCAGATCCAAAAACAAAAATAGAGATTATGAACTAACCCCGGAACTTGTCTTTAAAAAATATATAGAACAAAAAGGAATATGCCCCGTAACCAAATTTAAAATGACTTTCGATATACATGATGATAATGTTATATCACCCGATAGAATGAATAATAATATAGGATATACCGATGAGAATACAAGAATCGTCACAGCACGGGTTAATAAAATGATGCTAGAACTACCCGATGAAGAATTCCTATGCTTAGTTAAAAAAATTGCCGATAATAACTAAATAAATAAAAGAAAAAATAATATGGATGATTATGTAGTTATAGGAAAATTACCCGATGCAGATGTGGGCACAGTAGTAAAATGGAATCAAGCAGGAAAATACTTCTGGTATAACAGAAACAATTACCCAACAGCACACGATGTGACGTACTTAAACCAAGACCAAGTTGAAAATAATAAGAAAATATTCTGCAAAGCAAACCAATACCCCGAATATTATGCTTATCATAATCCAGTGTATAGTAGAAAGGATATACTTGAACTAATTGGTGTTTTTAGTTTTAAGAACAGTACAGAGGCACATACATTCAATGAAGAATTAAGAGAACTGGGTAAAGAGAATGCTGAAAAACTAATAGAATATGAATAAAATAATCCCAAAACCACCACTTTGCCGAATTATCAGAGAAGGTGTGGGACATTTTTGTGATATCTGTCACTCAACATCATCAAAATATGGATTCTTAGGGGTGTTCGGTAAACGATTTTGTGATAACCCTAAATGTCCTAATAATATACTAAATAAACAATAATATGATAACAGGAGTAATATTAAAATTTGAACAAATAGACCAAGAAACATATAAAACAATCCCTTATGTTAAAAAATTTCATAACGAACAAAAAGTTATGGATATTTTAAACTGGATAACGAGCGTTGACCCAACAAAAGGAATAGAACATGTATACTTTACAAACGAAAAAATAGATAGCTCAGATGGATGGCCAGAAACTAAATAATATGGATAAAAACCCGCAGCAGGGTTTTTACCTTTATAACAGTATTTATACTAACCACAATAGTTAGGTGGAACAAAGTATATAGTGAAAAATAATGAGTATGATGATATTAAACCATATGTGGATACCCTTAAACAAAACCTTAAAGAAAAAGGTATCCAACTTATATTCGATACAGAATGTAATAAGAATGGCGTGCCATTAGATAATGTCGTATTCAAATATAACCAACATATATATAAAATATACAAACCACTACTCTTCAGGGAATTCGGAATAAGTAAAGATATAATGAACAATAAAACATTCTATTCTGAACACCAAAAACTAATTATTAACATTTTATTCAACTAAAAGTTTGTACACATCAAAATTTTTTTGTATCTTTGTATCATAAATAATAAATAAAAATATACATGGAAGAAAAAACTCATTTCGTAAATGTTCACAAGAATAGTGATGATTTACTATTTAAGGTACGCGATTTTATAGGAACCGAAATAATCAGTTTTATAATGTGGCTAAAAAAAGAGGGTTATGAAATTGACCCAAGAGGAGATACCTGTGTTAATGAAAATAAAAAAATAAGGTATTATATAAGGGATAAATATTTTGAATATTCAAAACAATTTGATAATGAAAAATAAATTAATATGAATAAAAATAAAAAATATAATAAAAAATATAATGAAAAATATAAAAAATGGACAATATCAAAAATAATAACATTATATGAAAATAAAAAATTAGTTCTTTTACCTCATCAAAGACCCATCAAAAGAAGAAAAAATAGTGTCGAAACATTGATAAATAATGTTCTTAATAAATTATTCCCAGTACCAATTTTCATTTCAGATTTAAAAAGTGACCTAGAATATGCCATTCTTACAAATAATAAAGAAGATATAGAGTTTTTTTCATATTATGTTAATAGAGGATTTTTATATTCAATAGAAGACGGGCAACACAGAATAGACACAATTACATTATTAAAAGATCATAATTTTAAATCATTAGAGGATAAAAATACTTTTTTATCATCAACCGCATCAATAATCATTTTTAAATATTGTAGTCGGAAAAAATTAATAGATTTATTTACCAAAACAAATGGAGGAAAACAAGTTAAAGCTAGTGAAAAAATCTGGGGAATAAATAATGAATTTAATAATGAAATTAAAAATTTTATATTGAATTTTGAAGATGTTTATTTTACTAAAACAAATACATATGTTAAAAAAAGAAATCTATTTAATAACTGGGTTAAGATACTATATGTTTACTACTCTTTCCAAAATAATAAAACACCCAACCCCGCCACAAATGAAGAATCATTAAGAAATTTCATAAACAGCGGGTTATTATTGAAAAATATGCCAAATTTAACCTATCTATCCGATTTGTGGTACAATATGATTATGGATTATTCAAACTTTAATACATTTACCACCCAATCAAATTTATTTTTTATCCTCGCAATTTTAAAAAATAAAAATTATAATATAACAAATAAAATTGTTTATGATATAATGTCTAAAATAACAAATACTAGACTAGCATCATCAAAAAGATATAGAGAAATTTTAAAATATATTGAAAGTGAAGAATTTACAAATGGAAGAACATCTTAATAAATTATTATCAGATAATTTTTTAAGACAAGAATTAATTAATGATATATTAATCAACCCAATTACCTTTAAATTTAAAGATAATATTAATGAAGAATATAAATGGGTCTATTATAACTGGGTGTGTAAAGAATTACAAGTACCTGATAAAATTTATCGCTTACATGGAATGAGCTCCGATGTTGCTAGTATGAAAAAATTAAATGGACATAAATATGAAGAATACTTTGAAAAATTTGGATTGACCGTTCAGAAAGGAACATTAAAAAATGATTTGTTATTTAATGGAAAAGAATATGCATCATTAAAAAGCGGAACTAAAATTCAATGGGGTATGCATATTATAACAAATTTACCAAAAGAACACAAAAATGTTTTCTATAAATGGACTTGTTCTTTCAATGAAAATTCTGTATATTTTAAAAATAGAACCACATTAACAAAAGAAATTATTGAAAAATTATCAAATAAAAATTATCTATATTCATTAATAAATTACTTTTTTAGAAAAGAAGAAAATATACCATATTTTATTATTTTAAATCATAAAGAAAATATTTTTTATAGGGTAAAGTATGACACATTAATCAATACAATTGTCGATAATACTACATTTAGGTATACAAAATTGAAAAAAAATATAGTAGGAAGCATCAATTTATATGATGAAACAAAACCCATATTTAAATTTGAATTAAGAAAAGATAAAAATCAATCAATATTATTACACGGAACATCAAAATCAATTATTGAACTAATAAAATATTATAAAATACCCATCGAACAAGTATATGAAAATAACTAAAACCCCAATAAGATATGCAGGAGGAAAAACAAGAGCAATTAAACATATATTCCCATTTTTCCCAAATAATATTAAAAAAATAATATCACCATTTATAGGCGGAGGTTCTCTTGAAGTCTTCCTTACTAATAAAAATATTGAAGTTGTTGGATATGATATATTCAAACCACTTGTTGTTTTTTGGAATCAAGTTATTAATAATAATGAAAATTTAGTCGATTTTTTGAAAACCATCGACCCAACTAAAGAAAATTATAAAATTATTAAACAAAAACTAATAGAATGGGAATATACCCAAGATATATTGAAAGATTGGAAAACGGATTTTTATCTCAGAGATAATCCCATAATTTTATCAGATTTAGAAATTGCAGGATATTACTTTTTTAATCATAATACATCTTACGGACCCGGATATCTAGGGTGGCCATCATCCGTTTATCTTAATCAAAAAAAATGGAATAATATGATTGATGCTATTTCAAAATTTAAAACAAACTTATTATCAGTTTATGAAGACGATTTTGAAAATGTAATAAAAAAATATCCTAATGAATTTTTATACCTTGATCCACCATATTATATGGACGGAAATGATAATAAAATGCACGCCGCAATATACCCAATGAAAAATATTCCAGTTCATCATGATGGATTTAATCATAAAAAATTACGGAATTTATTATACAACCATAAAGGTAAATTTGTGATGTCTTATAATAATTGCGAAACTATTAGACAATATTATAAAGACTTTAAACTAGAATACCCTAAATGGACATACTCAATGGGTAATGGCGAATTAAGAATAGGGGAAAATAGAAATAGAGAAGGTATCCAAAATATAAAAGAATCACACGAAATTTTAATAATAAAAGACTAACCTGAACTATATATAAAGAAGTCCCTGCGGTTGAAGTGATTTTAATATCACCAATCCCGCGGGGATTTTTCTTTTCTCCCAAAAAATGATATTTATATATGCAATGAAAATTATTTTAACCGAATCCCAAATTACAAACCTGTTAAATGAACTTGAAGTCGATAAACACTTTATTGATAGACGCTCATCAAGAGTATTAGATAATCAACCATATAATATAATATTAAACAACCCGAAAACCAGACAACAAGAAATAATCGGGGAATTTACCCTACCACAGAACGATTTCCTTAAAATCCAAAATGATTATGAATACCTTTTTAATCTTGAAGAAAAATCTAAATCAAAATTAAATTATGGAATTAAAATTCATAAATTCGATTTGGTGAAAAATTGGGACAATATTATATTTAGACAATATTACGAAAATAATATGGATATTGACCAATTATATGAAGATTTGAAGAATGGAAAAATTAACTTGTGGGTTCAAGATAAAGAAACATTATCAACAGGAACTATTCTTGTCGCCGTTATTAAAAGTAATAAGTTGATAACAACTATGATTATGAAAAGAGATGATGATGATTTTATTTTTCGAAAATTATATGATAGAAATTATGAAGATTTTATTATCCTTGATAATGCTAAAGATATAGATCAATATATCGGGTATTCAGCATTATAATAGAGTAATCTCTGCGGGTGAAGTGAAGTTGCGGTCATGGATATAGCGGGGGTTTTTTGTTTTTTATTGGTTATCACAAACTTCAGATAATAGTTTTAGATATTCATTTAATTGTAAACTATTTTTACCTATATTCACAAATTTTGTGACAATAATAGTGTTATTAATTGTGTAACCCTCATCATTATTTAATCTATCCAATGATAATGAATACCAACTATTTGTTTCCATTGAAATTGGTTGTTTTGATATATAACATTTATTATTTTGTTCTAATAATTTTTTCTCAATAATATCATTTGTTAATTCAAAAGATAAATTGTGTTTAATTGATCTGTATTTTGCCGCCAATACTCTAAATTGAATAATGTTATTATTCACCCATCTTTTTTGTTTTTCTACATATTTTTCTTTATCGGGTCTATTTTTATATTCATTAGAAATACATTTTTTACATTTGTTTTTTCTTTTTTTGTAAAATTTAGATTTGTCTGTTGTACCACACACAATGCAATTATGGTTTTTCATTATCTTTTATAGATAAATAGTCAAAAATTGGTAAAAAATATTATATATTTTTTTTTCAAAATTTCGAGAAAATGGTGTAAAAATATTTTTTATAAATCGCTTATACAGCAACCACCAGATTTTTTCCAGAAAATTTCTGTTAAAGTATTGTACCCCCTTTTAGATAGTCGAAAAACACTATATTAAGGGGGGATACGGGGGGTAGGTAGGGGGTAGGGGGGACTATGGTAGGGTAATAGCCGAAGAAGATTTTTTGATCGTCTTGGTTTCCACTCTGTGTCATCAGGGTGATAAAAGTTTCGTATTTGTGTCGGTTGTATTAATATATTAGTTATCTTTATGCTTAGTATTCATCAACACACAATAGAATGGAATATACAAAAGAACAAATTCAGGAATTACTTACGACAGATATTCGTTGGACTGAAAGGGCGGTTTTAGTTTTATTCGACAGACAAACTAAGGACGAACAGAATCGTTTAGATACGGTTCATAACAATGGGATAGGGTTCAATGGTGTAGATGGTCGTTATATGTCGTGGGTTGCGAAATATCTTCGTAATGGTAATCATTTAAGTGGTCATCATATTGAAAAGGTTCGTAGTCGTTTACCAAAGTATTGGAAACAGATACAAGATATTATAGAAGAAAAATCCCAAGTTGAACACTAAAGGGAAACAATTAGGGATTGTGAATGATAGGGGACAATGTGTTCCCTTTTTTTGTGTCCATAAGTATCATAAGGTCATTTGGTATGTTGTGTACCTTAAATCGTCTTAAAATGGTTCATTTAAAAATGGTAATGGTAATAGAAGAAGATGTGGATAAACCCTCATCAGGTTGGTGGGAAGTTAGAAAGTTTCTCGGCTAATGTGAAATGGTAAGTGAAACTTATATGATTAGCCGAGAAAGTTGTTATCCGGGTTCTTAGACAGATCCTTCGTAAACGGGTTTTCAATGTTTCTTATTTAGACTGAATATTAATAGTAATTTATTTTACTTTTATGTTGGTGGTATTAATATTTTTTGTATGTTTGTACTAATGTTTAACCAATCAAATAATAAGACAATGGAAATTACAAAGAATGAATTAATTAATGTTTTGAATCAAGTGGAGAAACCTACATTTGTTCATATTAAAATGAAGACAAATGTACGTATGAACAAAACGGGTAATCCTTATTGGAATCAAGTAAGTAAAATTACATCGGGTAACTATCTTATTGGTACTGACTATGAACAAAGGGTAAACAACAATTCAGAAAATGAAGGAATGGAAAGAAGTTTTGTTGTTGAAACACCAAAAGGAAAAAGACATATATCAAAATGTGTTTTAATTGATACCAAAACCGAATCTGTTCACTATCTAATGATGGAAAGATTTGATGAAATTAAATCACAGGTCGAATACGAAATGGATGGTAATCCTATCGAAAAAGAATTGTTCCAACAATATATGACTAAAGTTTACGAAAGTAAAAAACAAGGTCAAGAAAGGAAAGTTTATCCTATTACACCGAAATTAGACAATATTTTGGAAATGTCAATAGACAAAATGAAATATGAAGTAGTACATCAAGAAACATTGGTCGAACATTAAGATTGTAAAATTTGATGTTTAAAAGGTTGGTCGAAAGACTGACCTTTTTTTTTGTTTTACATTTTCCTGATAGACATCGTGATGGAAATCCGTCCTCGAAAAAAGTCTTTCGGCTAATTGTCTTACATAATGGTAACATACAAAATAGTTACACTAGCCGAAAAAGTTTTTTTGAAAACACGGGGGTGGGTTCTTCAGACATACCTGATGTGGTTTATGTATTTGGTTTCTTATTTATACTGATTCTATGTGGTTCGTATTATTATTTTACTTATATTTGTATTAGAAATTAAGACAATGAAAAAGTACATACCAATATTAGGAATGTTTATCGCGGATTATCCTGTAAAAGACTTTTGGTTTTTCTTTATTTATCAAATAACAATACTTGGATTATCTACGTTTTTTTTATCATTTGAAATATTAAATTCTTTTATTTAAACACACGACAATGGAAGACACAATCAAAGTATCATTCACAACAAATGTCATAGATGAAGTCGAACATCTAAAACTTGTTACACGTATTCTACAATTCTTATCAGATAACAAAGCAGATAATGTTATTATCACTTGCGACTATGAATATTCTGATGAATTATCAAATGAAATTATATCACAAGTAAAAGAGTTATAAATTTAAACACACAAAGAAATGTTACTATTCACACAAATTGTAGTTATCTTTATTATATCACTATTAGTACTTGCAATACCCGCAGTGATAATAATTGGAATAATTGGTATCATATCTAATATGACACCTCGATAAGATATACGCTTGTTTTGTATTCTCTGACCGACCCTCACTTTTTAGTGGGGGTTTTTTATTTATCACAAGATGTAGACTGGAGATACGGATCCTCCTGGTGGAAAAAACTTATTCGGCTAATGTTGTCTTACATAGTGGTTATGGTAGCCGAGAAATATTCATAATCGCGGATATGGGTGGACATGAGTTAGGTCTTTGGAAAAGTTTTTGTTATTTATAATGATTCTATGTGGTTCGTATTAATATATTTTGTATGTTTGACGTATGAAATCAGTATCACAATACGCGTTTAAAGACATAACTCAATTTTTTAATAATAATAAGGGTATAGATTATAAAAAAGATAACCCTCGTGAAATATGGAATGTCCGCCCATCACATTTAAATAATAAAGAAACCAGAAAATTAAATAGGGAACTCGGTTTAGGGGGTATAAATAAATCACAAAAATAAAAGACATACGATAATGAAACCAAAAACATATAAATATAATACGGGGGCGAGTTTTAAAATTGATGGTGTACAATTTGATTTCGCAACAGAATTATATCAATTAGGAATTTATGGTATATGGAATGGTAATTCTGGGATGCAGGGTAACTATTCACCTAATCAGATGCAAAAGTTATTTAAAAAGATTCAAAAGGATTTCGCTGATGGTAAAATAACAGATTTACTTTTAGGGAGAGATATTTCTGTTACAACAGATGATAATGGATTCTACATAGAAAAAGAATAAAGGTATATGTTTGTTTTGTTTTCTCTGACCGACCCTCGCATTTGCGAGGTTTTTTTTATTTACCACTGGATGTCAACAAGACCACGCGGATTTTGCCGGTGCGGGAAACTTTCTCGGCTAACAAGTGTACATTGATAGTGAAGTAGTTAGTAATACATACATTAATCCAAACCTTAGCCGAGAAATATTTATGATCGCGGACCAGGGTGGACAGGTCCTTCGTAAACCGGTTTTTTTTTATTCTATGTATTTGGTATTACATTTTTAGTTATATTTGTATTATAATTTTAACACACACAACAATGAAAAAAGAAAAGTATTATGTAGTATCCTCAGATTTATTAACTACCGAGGAAAAGAATGAAACTGACAACACTATTACCTTATCAATGTATTGTGAAATTGGTGGTAAGAATATTAACCCAGACACACCACCAGTATTTTATATGATAATAAAGTATGAGAATGGTCAATGGTCTTTAAGTATTGATAATGGAGATTTTTTTGATGGTGAAGAGGAATTATATACACCTTGTATTATGGAGTTTTTTGAAGAGGTAAAACCAACTATTGATGGACTCACACCTAAGTTACCAATTCTTTATCAATTAGATATAGATGAACTTTTTGATATAACCGATTCATCTGTTAAACCATTTTGGAAGAAATGATTTTTTTGTTCATATTATTTTAGATTTAAGGTTGACCCTATCAGAAATGGTAGGGTTTTTTAATTTATACTCATTCTAAGTAATTCGTATTGATATTTTACTTATATTTGTATTGTAATTAAAAACACACACAATGAAAATCAAAGTCAAATTTTTAATAAATGAAACACGGGAGGAAGAATATACAAGAGAAGTATTTGCGTTCTTTCCTGATGAACAATTTACCAACGAATCATTTATGAGAACCTCTTATTCACACATAGGACAACACAGTGCTTGCCATATCAAATATGCAAAGGAAAGTAGGGAAGCGACCAAAGATGAATATGAATCATTAATGAATGAGTTAGTTGATATTGGATATGAATTAGAAATCTTAAATAATTAATATATCAATTAAGGCCGATAAATTATGTATAAGAACAAAGACCCTACCTAATAGATAATATAGATAATATATAAATTTATTTAATAGAACTATATAGATTAATTACAAAAAACCCTCGCAGTCGCGAGGGTTTTTTATTGGATAGAAGTGATGATGATGATGGACATCCATCCTCGAAAATAACTCTTTCGGCTAAGAAAACTATTTATATAAATGAAACTCAAACAAAACACATACCCATATGAATACTCTATTCGCGAGGACGAAATAATAGATTATATCTTTTTATATGACACTAAGAACACTAAATCGAAAGTCGAAGAGTACCTAAAGAACCTTATCAATAACAACGAATTAACGATAGGTGATGGATGCGAAGGAACTATTACCATTAAGAAACATAAGATTATTGTAGAGAATCATTGGATAACATCAACTGGTTTACATTGGTTGATAGGGGATTTAAATCAAGAGATATTAGAATATCCTAATGAGTAACAAAGGCAGCTCTTCGTGGATCCCGGAGGATCCTGGAGCTCGAATGTTTTTCGGCTAATAAGTGTGTGTTGATAATCAGGTAGTTAGTGTTTTGACACTTAATCCAAACCTTAGCCGAAAAAGTTGACCTCCGGGGATTTGATCCTCTGCAGATCCTCTGGTTTGCTTCCAGTTTCCTTCTGGTTGCCCTTATTTAGATATAAAATAAATTACCTTATAATGTTTGGCGTATTAATATTTTACTTATATTTGTATTATAATTTTAAAACATACACAATGAAAAAAACATTAGTTATTCATCCTGACGACCGCTCGACAGATTTTCTTGAAGGTATCTACAAAGATATTAATAAGATAACAGTTATTCGCGGTGGGGTATCAAAAAAAGAACTTATTGAACTTATTGAAAACCACGACAGAATTATAATGTGCGGGCACGGCATACCAATGGGGTTGTTTAGTGTCGGTCAATGGGGCGAGGGGATAAATGGTTTAGTCATTAATGAATCAATGGTTGAACTCTTAAACACGAAATCAGATTGTTATTATATATGGTGCAACGCGGATAAATTCGTTGACCGTTTTAATTTAAAAGGTTTTTATACGGGAATGTTTATATCAGAAGTAGGTGAAGCTTTTTATTTTGATATTGATGTGAACCAAAAGGTTGTTGATGAATCAAATGATACATTTTCAGAAATCGTATCGTCTTACATTAAACGACCTATAAAACAAACCTATAAAAAGGTACTACAAAAGTATGGTGAACTTGTGGAATCAAATGAAGTCGCGTCTTACAATCACGAAAGATTATATTTTAGGGAATAAATTTATTTTTTTCATTGTTTTAACTATTTTTTTCATGATGACCACCAGAAATGGTGGTTTTTTTTTGATTGTCTTACATTAGCCGAAAAAGTTCGGGTGGTCTGCACAAGTTTTTTCCACTACGGATTGTCGAAAAAAAAGTTACATTTTATTAGGATATTATATAGAAATGTTGTATGTTTGTATTAGAAATTTAAAAGGAAATAAGATGAATGATTTATTTAACACACCAATCAAACAGTCTGATGTGAGAAAGGGGATAATCGCGTATCAATATGATAACGGGGTTATAAATATTAACGGTATAAAGTATGTAATGTACACAATGACCGAAGCAATCCGTAAATTTAGGAAAGATTTTCCTATTAAAAAATAATACTAAGATGAAACAAATTATAATAGACCATTTTTATGCGTTAGACCAAGTACTAGATAACTACTATGTTCAAAAGAACTTTAACGCAGCAATGTTCATTTATGGTGTCATTTGTCTTTATGGTTATTTATAATAATTTTACATATTTGGTATTAATATTTTACTTATATTTGTATAACATTTAAAAACACACACAAAATGGACACTAAAGAATATAAGAAATCTATAAAAGGTATGCTTGGTAAGATAGTGCCTGAACATTCAAATGAAATAATGAAAGGGCTTTACCCTGAAAAGATAAGAGGGTATTCTAAAGGGGAAATATATAAATTTAATGAAATATCTGATATAAAAAAAGGTGATGTTATATTTTTTAAATATTGGAATGATGAAGATAGATTGAATTATAATGATTTTGGTGTAGTAAACGCCTTAAATAAGTTTGGTGGTGGATATTATGTTTTATCGGGTGGATGGGAATTTGAATTTAGAGAAAAAGATTTGGATAAAACCGATGAAGTTAATCGTATTGATAATTCGGGATGGCATTTTTCAATATATAAAGCAATAAAGAAATGATTTTCCTTTAAAATAATGTCGGTGGTATTATTATTTTACTTATATTTGTATAACATTTAAACACATAACAATGGAAAGAGATTTAACACATTTACAAGGAAAAAGAATTAAATTAGTTCAAATGGGTGTTGACCCTCATACGGGTTTATCTGACCCAAACCCTATTGATAGTGGAGTAGAGGGTATTGTTATCCACACGGGTGGTGGTGTCATCAATGTTAAATGGGATAATGGTAGAACATTAGGTTTGGTTGATGGGGTTGATGATTATGTAATATTAAAGTAAGATGGAATTTGTAGGAAAAGATACTGACTGGATTGTTGTTTGGAATTGTCAATTACAAACATACTTTATATATCGTAAAGGAAAATTATTCACGAAAAAATACAAATACTCTGATGTAAAACTTTATTTAAATTAATTTGTTTGTCTCCGTTTGCTTTGGGATCCTCATCATTTATTTGATGGGGATTTTTTTATGGATAGAAGTGATGATGGATATGAAAACCCAAGGACCTGTTGATCGCGAAAAAAGTCTTTCGGCTAATTAACATTCATTATACCCTTTATTTAGGGGTATATAGCCGAAAAAGTTCTAGAAGACCGACCAGGATGATGGTCATCGGTCTTCTAGAATAATTTAGAATGATTCTATGTATTTGGTATTACAATTTTACTTATATTTGTATTATAATTTAAACACATAAAACAATGAAAGTACTACTAATTGACCCAGAAACACAAACGATTAAAGAAATCGAAATTGAAAAAGGAATAAAAGCAATCTATGAAGCAATGGATTGTGAAATGTTTGAGTGTCCTATTTACTTTGATAATGGTGATGTTCTTTATTGTGATGAAGAAGGTAAACTTAACCGCGAAAAACTCGTAGGTGGGTTTACATATCCTAAACAATGGGGTGATGTGATTATGAATAAAGCCCTTGTAATCGGAACCGACCACAGTACTGGCGATAGTGTAAGTTGCAAAAGTACACCTGAGTATGTTAAAAACGCGTGGGGACCGATTCAATTTATAAACAAAGAAAAATGCGAATGGGCACTTGACAAAATGGGATTCTAAAAATATTGTGTGTGATTTTATGAGCCCGCCCTTAGTGGTGGGTTTTTTTATGCTCAGAAAAGTAACAGAAGAAGTTGAGCTCCTCGATCGCGATCATCCGAAACTTTTTCGGCTAATGGTGTCTTACATTACAAATATATGTGTTAGCCGAAAAATATCTATGATGGAGGACCAGGGTGAACAGGTACGATTGTTATGGAAAAAAGTTTCATTAGAATGTAATTTGTATTACTTTTTTATGTATATTTGTATATGAATTTAAATACACACGACAATGACACTCACAGTTTGGACAGTAATTTTAATCGTTTTAGGTATCTTATTTGTACCTGTATTCACATTATCAATGATATTATTTGCGTTAGGGCATCCAATCTTGGGTATCATTGCTTTAATAGTATCAATATTAAGAGGTTTATCATCTAACGACTAAAACAATGAAAAACCAAATGACATATTTTATGGACAGATTTTTGGGTATTACAAATAAAACACTTACCTTTACCCAAATATACATTGGTATATTATTCACGATATTAATTATATTAATCATAACATTTAAACATTAGAACTATGAAAATTTTAGGAATGCTTTTTTATTCATTATTAGTTGGTTTATTATCAGCTTATGTATTTACAAAATTATGGGGTTGGTTTGTTATCCCTATATTCGATGTGCCAGGATTAACCTTTTGGTATGCATATGGACTTATGATTACCTTTGGATTATTAACAATGTCACGAAAGTATTATGAAATGACAGTTGAAGATTACTCTCTGATGTTATCCATACCGTTGATGGCGTGGGGGTTTGGGGCAATTATTCATCAAATAATTATATATTAATAAAATGAAACTATACAAGAAAAGTCGACAAGGCTTTATTACCGAATTAAATACCGATGGGTCATACAGACCAAAAGGGTGGAGTCTAACTAAAGAGGCGGCACAGAGAAAAAAGAAATAGTTGTGTGTTTAAGGTTGAAGGGTGGGCATTTATGTTCGCCCTTTTTTTATGCCCTGAAAAATTGCGGATCCGCAAATCCACACAGCTCCGTGTTTTTGGAAAGTTTTTTGGCTAATAGCCGAAAAACATTTTCTTCAGGAATACCGTCCCCTACTTCAGTTTCGTCTGTACTATTAAGAATGAAAATAAATAATATCAAGTTGTCGGGCGTATTAAAATTATTTGTATATTCGTATTATAAATTTAAACACATATTAAAATGGAAACACCAGTTCAAGAAACAAAAATTATCGGTAACAAGAAAATTGAAATTTCATATGATGATATGGCTATGAGTCCTGATGATTGGGGTTGCGAAGATCAATTCGTAATTTTCGATCATAGGGATTTTTGCGTTCAAAGGGATGGAATTGATGGACAAGAAATATTTGAAGCTGGCGAAAAGTTGAAAGGTTATCATATTTTCAGATGTTACGCATATATTCACAGCGGGGTTGCACTTTCAGTTGGAAGTCATAATTTTCCAGACGCTCGATGGGATGTTTCATTTAAGGGGTTCTGGGTGATTAAAAGACAAAAAGGTACTTGGACACGGGAGCAAGCGAAAAAGGCGGCTGAGGGTCTTTGTGACTCGTGGAATCAATATTTAAGTGGTGATGTATATTATTATAATATAACTGATGTAGAAACTGATGAGGTAATAGATAGTTGTGGCGGATTTTATGGTTTGGATGAATGTATGGAAGAGGCGACCGCAATGGCAACCGATTAATTTATATTCATTCTACATAATTCGTATTACATTTATTTGTATATTTGTATTATAAATTTAAACACATACTAAAATGAGTTACGAAATTATTTACGATAAACAATTTATCAAAGTAAAAGACAAATATATACCCTTAGTTTTATGGGGTTCAAATAATTGTTATGAATATACAAATGGGGGTGAACGCCGCGAACGCAACTGGCATAACCTTCTTTCATATAAAGGAAAACAATTATGGACGCTGGATGAAATGATGGAATATTGTGATAATGAACTTAACAAGATTAAAGAAAGATATCCAGATGTTGATGAAAAAGATATAATAAAGAATTTCGGATATTACACTTCTATTGGTGTCAATGGGCATTGGGGTGGAACAACATTTGGAATGTTTAAAGGTCTTTTCAGGACAGGGGCAAAAAAGGCGATAACCGTTGAACAATTAAACGAAGAGTTTAAATGTAAGGTTGAAATACATTCTTCTGCTTATGATGATGAAAAAGCAAAAAAAGAATGTAAGGAATTGGGTATTGAATATCTACCATCCGAATATCCAATAACAACACAAAGTTTAATTGATACTATTGATAAATTTGCTCGTAATTACGAAAATAGTGATATTTGGTGGGGTATTACATACTCGAATGGACATTATATGGAATCGCTTGTTAAACGCATTAGGGCTAATTTATTCAGTAAAGAAAGAAAAGAAACTAAGTATGTTGAAACAAAGTCGTATTACACTATCTTAGCAGATAATGGTGGGTATTTTCATAAATACACAAAATACGGTTACAAGTACAGTTATATGACTGATAAGTACCGTTTCTTAACTGAAGCTGATGCTAATAGATTTATTAAGAGTAAGCGTGGCAGAAGTAATTTAAAAGTAGAAAAAATTGAATCACAATACCCTGTAAGGGTTAAAGTTTAAAACTATGAATAAGGCAAAATTTATTAAAGAGGTTGAAGTACCAGACCCCGAATCAAATATGATGGTGGATATTAGTATCTTCAAACACGAGAATGGTGGAATATTTGGAATTGACTCGTCTTACATTACTCAATTATTTGATGATGATGAGTTGATTGTAATTCCAGACCCACTTTCAGATACAGATTCTATGGACTATATAGCACTAATGGGTATCTAAATAGAACGGGAATTAATGCCCCGACAATGTTCGGGGCATTTTGTATGCCCAAAAATTCAGAACATAGCCCAAGAAGAATGGTCCAGACAGGATCGGGCTTTTAATGTTTTTCGGCTAATATTATTATGGTAAGAGATGTCTTGAAGAACACCGGTGGCCGGTGATATCTCCCCATGATGTTTTTCGGCTAATAGAACGGGTATTGGAAATCAAGTAGTTATAAAAATTGGTTGTTAGCCGAAAAACTTTCCCTCCGGGTCATGATCGATCGCGATCAAACTCGCCGGTAACTCTCGTTGTTTTCCAGTTATCACTACTTAGAATCGATATAAATAAAATTAAAATGTAATTCGTATTATAATTTTTTGTATGTTTGTATTATAAATTTAAAACAATGGAAAAAACATTTAATACTAAGACTTACGGTGAAGTTGTTGTAAGAAACGCTATGTTAGAAGATAACGACCACACCACATTAGTTGAAGGAATCGAAATCAAAGGTTATGGTTTTGATTTAGTTGAACTATATCAATATTATGATATTGATAATTTAACCGCAGATAAAGTTAACGATTTAATTATATCTAACACATAATAAAATGTTAAAGTCAATTACAGAAAAGGAATACCGAATAGCTTATCGTACTTGTTTAAGATATAACGCTAAAATAAAACCTAATATTGAAAAATTATTAGAAGAAACAGATTTACTGGAACAAACAATAAATTCATTAAAAAAACACGATATTCATACAGTAAAAGATATAAAAAAATATTATATTAAATACGGAAACAAATTATTTACATTAAAATATATGGGAATAGATAGTATTATTTATATTGGTAAATTACTAAGTACTGACAATTTTAGAATTAAAAAAGATACAAATCATTATAAAAGACATGAAGTCTGTCGATGTGATTTTTGTAAACCAAAAAAACACATAATAAAATGAAAAAAGGTACTATTATAAGACTTATTATTGGTATGTTTGCTGGGATTATTATTGGTATATTAGCGGGAATGTTTTTATCTTCTTGCGATAAGTTAGTAAATGATATTCGGGTAACTTGTATCAATGAAACTGATGAACAGGCGTATGTTCGCTTCTTCGCTACAGATTATCCACTCCCAAATGTATGGAATATCGTAAATAATAATGACTTACCCGTTTTAGTAACTGCGAGTGTATATCCGCACGAAAGTATGAATGTTATTATATATGAGCCTGTAAGACTTGATGTATGGTATGGGGTTTATATAAATGATAGTTTATATGTAACTGGAAAAATAAATGTTTATAATCCTATAATAAAAATAGAATAAAACGTAATTTGTATTATATTTTTTTGTATATTTGTATTACTAAATAAAAATACAATGAAGCCATTTGAATTAGCGGTGTACAGAAGTACATTAAACCCGCAAGAAATTAATGATTTTTTACTTTATGTTAATTTCATTAATGAAAATATGATGTCTGACAAAGATAAAGAAACATTAAAACATTCACCGTTTCAATTGGGGGATGAAGTTTGTTTGTCTTATGAAGATAAAATACCAGAAATTGGATCACATACTGTTGATGTTATCAATTATGATGGCGAATGTTTCACATATATGATTTCATTAGATAAAGGTGGTGAACATATGTATGGATGGTTAGATGAATATGAACTTGAAAAAATATAACAATGACACAATTTAGACCACAATTTATGCTAAAGAAAACGGATTATAATAAACATATGTTTTCTTTAAATTCGTATGACAAATCACCTCATATTAAACAAGTGGATGAAGAATATATTGAGTATGAGTATCACGGGTATAAAATATTCACCTTTCCAACAATAACAAAACTAACAAAACATAAGCGAGAAATTATGAGCAATCATAATGCAAATGAAATAACCGTAATACGCTCCCGCAGGGGTGAATGGGGTGAATGGTTTGAAGTTTGGAAAAAGTATGGTAACAAAACAAAAAAAATAGAGGAAGGGTGGATGTAATTTAGAATAAATCTATGTAATTTGTATTACTATTTTACGTATATTTGTACTAACATTTAAACATAAGACTATGAGTAAAGCGTCAAAATCAAGAGCAAGAGCCAGAAGGCTTCAAATGAAACGGTCAAGAAAGACCGCAAATAAAGCGAAATATCAATCGTGGGCACAAGCAGGTGAAAATTCTAAATCATTTAGGTTTAGAAAACGAGTTAAGAAAAGTGGTGGTGGTCCGAATAAAGGTAAACATTTAACTTTATGCGGGAATCCTGCGTGTTTCAGATGTTTTGACCATTATGAAAACCGCGTGGTTGCAAGACAATCAGTTAAAGCGGCATAAAAAAAAATATTAATATAATGTAATTTGTATTATATTTTTTTGTATATTTGTACAATATTAATCATTAAAACACATATTATGATACTATTAAAAAAGATGATGGACGAATTGTTGGTAAAACAAAAATTACCAGGAATTTATATCACCAGAGTACAACTATCGGGTGGTAGGTTAGAACTAACGGGGCCATGTGGAAAACCACTTATGGATGTTCCAGATGTTCGTATCCCGCATTCAAAATTAAATATGGATGAGCGGGAATATATTTTTGGTGAACTGTCTAAGTTTATTCTTGAGAATCGTGAAACCATTGATGAAATTATCAAAATCCATAGCAATAGGATTGAACTGATGGATGTTGATGGTTATTCTATAAGCCACAGTACAGGATATGACTCAAATATGAGTAAGTCTATATTGAAATCCGTTACTATACGCAACAATAAAAGACACGTTACGGATGAGTATATTTCAATAGAAATTGATAATAAGGGTAAAATTATGTTTCAATCTAACAATTATCCTATTAATAAACTTGAAGATTTTAACTTTCAATTAGGGGAAATGGTTACTTTATCTAAAAAAGCGTGGAAAAACGCAAAAGAAATGGACGCTCAAAGAACCCGCCTCGCAGAACTAAAAACCTGTAAATACTAATCTACCGTTTGCTTTGTACTTTCAACCTCGACATATATACTGTCGGGGTTTTTTTATGCCTCTTAATTTGCGGGAACGCAAGCTCCATATTAAACTTTAAAACATAAAAAAATGGAAAATTTAGGATAAACATTTTAAATGTTTCTCGGCTATAGCCGAAGAACATTATTTCAGGAATTCGTCCCCACAGCCTTCAGACTTCAGGTTTCCTGAACCTTATTTATAATGATTCTATGTAATTTGTATTATATTTTTTTGTATATTTGTACTAACATTAAAACATAAAACTATGAGAATTATAAATGTAATTGAAACGTCAATGAATGGCGTACACGGAATTGAATCTTTTTGCGTTTTTGAAGAACAGTTAGTTGATGCTGTTGCTAAACAAGCTGAATCTGTTTTTTTAGAAAAAGCAATTGAACAGGGAGCCCTCGAGAATGGGTTTGATGAAGAAAGTTTACTTGATGATGGGTATTATGAAAGCAATGAAGCTGAAGATCATTATCAAGTGGCAATTGTATGGTCTAACTCAAATAACGAATAATATTATGGCACAAAAAACTTGGAAAATAGGGGAATATTGTAAAGGGGGGATAATTACTGTTAAAACTAGTAAAACTAAAGTAACTATAATCGGTAAAGAGTGGGACTACTCAGCAGGGTCTACTCGAGGTTCAAACCAGTCACAAGCAAAGGAATGGTGTAGACTTGAAGTCAAAGTAATTGATAATGAAGTGTACAGCAAGTTAAATGAGTTCTTGAACGATTTAACTACTTCTTATTACGCTGACACTATCCTTGACTGGATTGAACAAACCGTTACATTACCCAAATACACGGGTTGGTAATAACATACATTTTGGATTTTTCATTGACCTCGTTATTTTATAACGGGGTTTTTTTTGAGCCCGGGGGTTGCGGATCCGCAGCTCCGGCCAGGATCGGGCTTTTAAATGTTTCTCGGCTATTGCCGAGAAACTTTGGGTGATCCGTCCCCCGGGATTTTTTCCACTTGTCCCTTATGTGGAATGGATATAAATTAAAATAAAATGTATTTGATATTATATTTTTTCATATATTTGTATCATTAATTTAAACACATAATAAAATGGATAAAGTAACATTAAAGAAAGTCAAATTTGCGGAACATATGTCCGAAGAAACAAATGCGTTTACCGCAGATGTTTATTACAAAGGAAAAAAAGTAGGGTATGCGAAAAATGATGGTCGTGGTGGTTGTACTTTTACACACCCATATTCAATTGAATTAAGACCATTACTTAATGAATGTGAAAGTTATTGTAAAGGATTACCACCACACAAAGTTACATTTCAAGGGAAAGAACATACACTTAATATGGATTTGGAACTTGTTGTTGACACCTTATTTGAAGATTGGTTAAATGAAAAGGAAAAAAAGAAGGTTGAAAGGAAGATGAAAAATTCTTTACTTTGGGGTGTACCAAACAGTAGTACATATCAACAAGTTAAATTTAAACGACCTTTATTTGAAATCCCAAAACCTTTATTACAAAATTATATTGACAAGTATAAAGGGGAATTTAAAGATGGGGAAGTATATCTTAACACAAACTTAGACGGATTTAATCTTTAAAACAATGAAATACACAAACATTAGTATCGAAGGTAATACATATACCTTAATAAAGACCCCAAATTGGTTAGAAAAACTATTCGGTTATAAAAAAAAGAAAATTGAATATTATGATGATGGGTCTGTTTTTGTTCATTTTACTGACACAACTTGTTTTTTTAATAAAAAAACGGGAAAAAAATTATCTTTTTCTTCAAAAGAAACGGAGTTATTAAACAATTATAAAAGAAAATTAAATTGGACGTGATTTTTTTATCCCTCATTATGATATTTATTATCGATGAGGGTTTTTTTTCAAATAATATATTCAATAGGTCTTATCTTTTTAAAAGCATTTGTCCTTTTACAATTATGGGAATGGTATATTACTCCTTTCTTTCCAAACTTTCCTCAATTAACTTTTTTTATATCTGTCGGTGTTGTGATAATGGCGAATGTATTAATGTATTTGCCCGTGTGGAATCACAAAGACTATAAGGCAGAATTTAAATATAATATAACTATCGGAGCTAAACCAATCGTATTACTTGCCCTTGGGTGGATTGTTCACCTTTTTATGTAATAGCCGAAAAATATCTTATCCGGGTTCACCGGTGGATAGAAAAAAATAAAATAAATCTATTTTGTTTTTTGTATTAATATTTTACTTATCTTTGTTTTATAAATTAATAATTAAACATATAATACTATGGATTTAGAAATTGGAAAAGAACAAGAAAATCTTCTAATCGAGAGTGGGCTTGATTGGACAGTAAGAACCGAGGGTTGTAAAACAACCGAGTCAGGAATTATCCTACCAAAGAAAATTGCTATCATAAGAAATGATACCAATACCGTACTTGGCGACCATAAAGATGGGTATAAGCCATATCAAAATCACGAACTACTTGAACTGCTGTTCAAAATTTCCACCCAGACGGGTTTATCTCTTCATAGCGGAGGTTATTTTAAAAATGGGGAGAAGGTATTCATTCAGTTAAAATCTGATGACCTGCGACTTGGAAATGATAAAGTGGAGGGTTATATATCAGGTCTTAATTCTTTTGATGGTAGTACCTCATTATCTTTTGGAACTTCAAATCATACCGTATCATGTGGTAATTCATTTTTCCTTGTATATCGTTCTCTACAATCAAAGATGAGACATTCCGCCAATATGATTATTAAAATTGAGGAAGTATTACAAAATATTGATAAGTTGGTTGTAGAAGAAAAGGAAAATTTCAGCACAATTAAGCGACTTGCGGATGTTCGTATGACTGATGATGTGAAAAAAATGGTAACTCGTTATCTTTTTGACCTTAAAAAAGAAGAAAGATTAGATGACCCAGATTTATCAACGAACAAAAAGAATAAGATATTAAGGTTTGAGAACGACCTCGCGACCGAACTTGGAACAAAAGAAGATACCCTATGGGGTTTATTTAGTGGGGTAACTCGTTATACCACCCATTCAATGAAGAAGGGGGATAATACCGAAGGTAAAATCTTTGGTAGAACAGGACTTAAAGAACGGGCTATATGGAATATGTTAGCTGAAACCGTTTAAAGGTATAAGGGTGTCATTATAATTATAACTAACTAAATTTATAAACAGTTAAAATTCATATTTTAAAAAGAAAGGGATGACACCCTTTTTTTTATGCCTGGTAATTTAGCTGATCAGCAAGATCTACCAGGACCGCAATATCAAATGTTTTTCGGCTAATCAAACATATGTTGAAAATCAGTTAGTTATAAAAATCACCTGTTAGCCGAAAAACTTCTCAGATCTGGCGATCTCCTGCAGATCATCTGGTTTGCCTCTGGTTACTCTTATTTAGACTTATTATAAACTACCTTATAATGTTGGAGGTATTATAATTTTATGTATATTTGTATTATAATTTTAAAACATAAAAAAATGGCAAAAGCAAATTTATGTAAGTGTACAAATTGCGACACTATAATGATTGACCAAAATTCACAGGTAGATGCTACCTTACACGAACTCACAGGAAAAGAAGTTGAAATGCAATATATGCAAGGATTAATTGAACACGGTGGTACTCATTATTATTGGGTTTGTCCTATATGTGAAACTGATGAATATTTAATAGATTTATAAAAAACATAAAAAAATGAAAACACGAGTAGTAGAAATGTTTATTGGAGTGGGTACTGACAGCGGTTCTTGGTTTACCGATTTTGTTAATATACCTATTGACACGCCAGAAGAAAAAATCGAAGAAGTTGCTAAAGATGTTCTGAAAGCAGAACTTGCCCAAAATGATATGAGTTGTGTCATATGTGGCGTATACTCTGTACCTTTATTAGATGAACAACCAACAGACTGGATATAATGGTAAAAACTAACATAGGAAAAGCGGTAAACCCGCACAGAATGACCGATGTTGAATATATTCAATACTTGGAAGAAACTATTACCATAATGCACTCAAGAATTGATACTTTTATTCACGCATTGGATAAACAAATGTTTGCTAAAACTATGAACCCAGCAGACTTTATGGAAGTATATGCAAATAATGTTTATTTATTAAAACTACCAAAAGAGTAATACAATGAAACACAATTTTATTATATTAATCCTTGTGATGGCTTCTTTTACTATTCTGTTAGTAATTGGACAATCTAAAATTATGAAACAAAATCAATTCATAATAGAAAAATTGGATAAGCGAACACACCTCGACAGTATATACGCAGAACATATTGGAACTTGTTCTTTTGTATCAAGAGAAGATTTGGCTTTTGATAGTCGTGGTTATGTATATAATGTACGAAAAACCGCCAACGGATGGCTAACAGATTATAAACCAAATAGGTAATACAATGAGAACAAAATCAGATAGAATAAAATCATTATTTGAAACATATTTTGATGGATGTTATGATATTGAACCACAACCAAACACGAGTAATACATATACTATGGGTGTTTGTAAGTTAGAATATGATGAAAAAAAGAATATATTAACTGTGCATTTGAGAAGACCCGGATTGCTAATTGGTAAGGGTGGTTCTACCATAACTAAATTAAAAGAATGGCTAGAATGTGAAATTAACATCAAAGAAATCAATAAATTTTAATTATTTTTATTATATTTAAAAATAATGAAACACAAGAATAAACATATGGATTATATTAAAGCCAACCGCAAAGGAAGCAGGGAGGCCGAACTCGAATGTAGTACGGGGTGGAAGGCGGTACGCAAAGTCCATAAGTCCAAACGAACATACAGTAGAAAGAATAAGAAGTCGGGTAATAATCCCGACTTTTTTGTTTTAGGACGACCGGTACGAGAATTCCCCCGGGGAAGATTTCCGGAAAAATGTTTTTCGGCTAATAGCCAAAAAACTTTCACCAATAGACATCTGATCATATTCTGATCATAGTTGTTATTTAAAATGAATATAAATTAAAATATAATGTAATTTGTATTATATTTTTTTGTATGTTTGTATTAACATTTAAACATATAATAAGATGAAAAAAAGAAAATCTGGAAGTTTAACTTGGAATTACAATGATGAATCAAGATTAACAACGATGAAAAACAATATGATATTTACCTTAGATAAGGGAACTGTCGGAGTTTATGGAATGGGAACTTGTTATCGTTTAACCGCAAGAAAAAAGGGAGAAACAAAAGGTGGGTTTATTCAATGTTACTGGACATCGCCAGATGGTGGGTACGGAGGACACCTTAAAGGATTTGGTAATAAACTTTGGACATTAGATGAAATATTAAAATCCGCAGAAGAAGAATTAAAACTTAATTTTTACATTTAAATGAAACAAACTAACGATTTTCAAAAAGCGTATTACACGAATTGCCCAGTACATAGAAATGAAAGATTTTTATTTTATAAAACCTGCTGGAAATGTGATATATTAAAATATGCAAAATCGTTTAGAGAAATTAAATTAATGTTAATCGCAAAAAAATTAAAATAATGAGTAAAATGATTCGTTACGGAGTAAGTGATATTGTTATCACAGAAGAAGAAAGTGAAAGATTACCTAAATATGCTACAATAACCGATAATAAAGGTAATTATGTTGCTGAAGTGGAAATTTATTATATCGAAGATGAGGAGGATGAAGATGAGGAGAATAATTATAACGATTTAATTTAATGTATAATGTAATTTGTATTATATTTTTTTGTATATTTGTATAAAGTTAAACACATAAAAATTAAATAAGATGGGACAGTATTACAAACCAATCAATATTGATAATAATCAATGGTTGTTATCTCACGATTATACAGCGGGTAAGTGGTCAATAGGATTAAAATTAATGGAACATTCCTGGATGAAAAATCCATTTGTTAAAACAGTAGAAAGTTTGCTCGCCGAAGGTGGTAAATGGTTTGCAAATAGGATTGTTTGGGCTGGGGATTATGCGGATGAAGAACCAGACGGGGAAAATTTTTATTGTAAAGTATCTGGAAGAAAAAAAATTACACCAGAAAAAAGCAATACCCATTATCGGTATATTATTAATTTGGATGACTGGGAATATGTTGATAAAAATAAAGTACCAAAGGACAAAGAAGGATGGAGAATACACCCGCTCCCGCTACTTACTTGCGAAGGAAATGGCAGAGGTGGGGGTGATTATCATGGTGAAGATCCAAATCATTTAATTGGTAGATGGGCAAGAAAAAGAATTATGGTTCAAAAAACACTACCAAAAAATATGAAAGAAATTATTTTTGATTTAACCTAGTGATGGTATTACATTTTTACTTATCTTTGAAATAAAATTAGAGTTAATACTGAAAACGAATATTAATCCTTAAATACTTAAAATTATGCCAAATTGGTGCAATAACAACATTGTTATAACGGGTTCTAAAGAAAATATGAAACCGTTAGTAGAAAAATTTCGTGCTCTTGAAGACACGGAAGAAAATGTAATGGAAACCATAATCGGTATGCCCGATAAACCTGAAAATTATGAAGGAGAAGGCTGGTACGATTATAACTGTGAAAGGTTTGGAACCAAATGGGACTTCACCGCAGATGATATTCCAACTCTTTCTATTGAAGATGATAGAATTGAATTTGATTGTATGACCGCTTGGGCCCCGCCTATAAATTTTATTGAAAATTTATGTAAGATGTATAAAGTGAAAGCGGAAATGAAATATGCGGAACCCGGAATGGATTTTGCTGGTGTTTTTGGTGCAGATGAAAAAGGGGGTGGTTCAGAAGATATGTCATACCTTGAAGGCTCATATCATTTATTTGATTATTTCTGGGAAGATGTAGATATGTACGCTGAAATGGCGGTTGATGAAAACGGAACACTTGAAGATTTTATGGAACAATTTGATTTTATTACTAATGAAGATGAACTTGATGAAATTAAGCAAGTGTATATGAATCACATTGAAATGAAAAAAACTTTTGATTAAATATATGTAATACTATGAAAACAGAAAAAGAAATTAGAAAAGAACTTGACAGTATTAAAGCCGACATTGACAAGGTTAATGATGGAACCGAAAATATACTACAAGGGTGGGTTGAAGCACTTGAGTATGTACTAAAGGATACGTATGATAGGGAACTTTTACCTGATATATTATCTAATACTTTAACCGACTTAGAAAATGAAGTGTATTACGATTTAGGGTATAAACATACATCTGGTGGTTATGTAAATACCACTATTATTGATGAAACAGAAATCCCTGATCCTGATGACCCAGTTGAAGATGTTGAAGTTTATGTTGTGAAAATTGAATCGGGTATTGATGGTGAAGGTGTTAAAACCATTTGTCACGCTTACATTCGTAAAGACGATTACGAAATTATTTATGATGTAGATTAATAGTTTCATTACTTAATGTAAAGCCTCATTTATTGAGGCTTTTTTTATGCCATGATCTTTAGATCGCAACCGGTCAAAAAAAAGCTTAATCCAACAAGTTTTTCGGCTAATTAAACTAATATTGATAATCAGGTAGTTATAAAAACAGGTCATTAGCCGAAAAACATTATACGTTTAGCCTGCTGCTGATCCTGCTGCGATCTAAATCAAACCAGCAACTAAAAAAAAATTACCTTATAATGTAATTCGTATTATAATTTTTTGTATGTTTGTACTATATTAATATTAACACTTAATATAATAAAATTATGAACTATCCGGAAGATTTTAAAAAAGAAGTAAAGGAACTCTATCCTGGTTTTCCTGAAATACATAAACTATTGGATAATGGTGGAACCTTTCTTGGAAGGTATCTTGATGACAGTAGTAGTAGCTCCATATCTATTAAGGATATATTAGACGCAACCAATCTTGAAGATTTACAAGAAAGGGCAAGGAAAATGCAACGCAAAGTAAAACTATACATTAAATGGTGTCAGTTATATGATAAACAATTTAATCATTAAAAAATAAGATAATGGGAGTTTTTAGTTGGATTACACAAGACACAAAAAGATCAATACCCTCTTCGGGTTCGGGTCGCTCAACCTTTCATGTTACAATGACAGATAATAAAGGAAATAAATGGACCGAAACCAATTATGAAGGATATGGGCTATTTGGTGGTAAAGATTTTTATGAACTTCTCGCCGAAATGAACGGTGAAGTAGGTCGCGACGCAGGTATTACACTTGCATTTAGTGGTAAACCATACCTTTCACCAAACTTAAATCAAAGCCCGACAATGCCGTGGATGAATATACATCCAGAAGATTGTCCACATCAAGGGTATTTTTATGATTATGGTGAAGATGACTATGAAAATGACTATGATGAAGAAGATTACGATCCATATTTAGGACAAAACACAAATTAAAATAAAATGGGAAATGAATTAATTGCCATATATGTGTACGGAAGAATCCGGTATTACATTTATGGATGTTGGGATAAAGAAACCCCTGAAAATATATTCGAATTTTATGATGTGTATGATGTTGATGGTAATTGTATAAATGAAGGTGAACCCTTTTATGAACTACCAACGCGGGATGACATACTCGAATTTTTAACTATAAACGCATAATACTATGAAAAAGATTGATTTAAACAAACCATTTGCTCATTTTTTATTTAATCCTGATAGGTGTCAAGTTGTGTATGATTATGGTGGTGGGATGAAACCAGAGGATCATGGATATTATCCTGGAATGTCCGCATACCACGACTTTGAGGATGATTTATGTGTTTCTCGTAATTTTGATAATCCTGTTAGGAAATTAATGGGTGATGGTTTTCTTTTTATTGTACCAGATAATGGTAATAAAAATAATGCTACTATAAAATTATCCGAGGTTTATAAAATATTAAAGAAAAATAAACCCACAAAACCAAAATTGTATGCAAATATAAAGAAAACAGAAGATGCCAAAGTAAAAGGTATGACAACCCTATCCGAGCATATTACTAATGCATATACTTTTGATACTCCTGATGTTATTGGTGAGTTATTTAAAATTGCTAAGATTATCAATAAAAATACATTTAGTGAAGAAGAATTTAAAAAATTTTATAATAAAAAATAATATGATGAAAAATTTATTATTACTTTTAAGTGCGGTTATCCTATTGGTATCCTGCAAGTTTGACTACACCGACCCCGGACATACAACGATAAATAGAACTGGTGATGATTTTTGTTATAAAGTTAAAGTAGAACTTACCGACAGAAATGATCGAGGTGAATCATTAGATATCCATAACACAAGAAAAATACATATTATTTATGTTCATAGAAAAAACTTTGGAACAGAAATAGCTGATGTTATTGATAATATCGATCTTGACCAAGGGGATTTTAAGTATTACAAATGTAATAAAAATAGAGGTGGTGTACCCGCAACGTGGGTGACACTTGCTTCTTACATTAAACGATATAAAATAATAAGTGTAGAAAAAGAATATTTTTAACGCATAATGTAATTTGTATTATAATTTTACATATCTTTGTATCACAAACTTTAAAAAAATACCACAATGGATGATTTAACAACCCCACAAAGAATGTCGATTGACGATGAGAAAGAACAAATAGAAT
>Ga0210003_1000328_pt1 | contig 42680 bp, 38 predicted proteins | sample LantaG_FD_182804 | JGI IMG/M metagenome (GOLD analysis project Ga0210003, IMG submission 182804) | Deep subsurface microbial communities from Baltic Sea to uncover new lineages of life (NeLLi) - Landsort_02402 metaG (SPAdes) (version 2) | ecosystem: Environmental > Aquatic > Marine > Oceanic >...
AATCACTGAAAGTTTTATGGCCAAAGTCTACGGGAGATTTCAAGTCGATCCCAATCATTATTTCTCACAACCTACTATATTTATTCAAGTTACAACAATTCTCTCATAAGTTAATGGGACAGTAGTGTAGAGAAATCATAACTCAGGGCACTTGTATGTTCCTGTACCTCACGGGGGCCTTGTTATTAGCCATACGATGGAGCCGGGTACTTATGGTCAAAGCAAATCCGAAGATTCTGCTTCTCTTTGCCATCTTAACAACTCCTTACGTAACGGCACAGGAAATATCACGCGACTGGCCGCAGTTTCGAGGCCCGACCGGCCAGGGAATAGCCGCAGATGCCAAACCCCCGCTTAGCTGGAGCCAAACGAAGAATATTGCCTGGAAAAAGCCGATTCCAGGTCGAGGCTGGTCTTCTCCCGTAATCTACCACGGCTCTGTTTATCTCACAACAGCACTTGAGAATAACAAGCGTCAGCCAACATCACTGCGGGTGCTCCGCATAGATGCTGCAACGGGCGACATCCTGTGGAACAGGGAGGTCTTCGCACCGAAAGGCTCCTATCGAAAGAATGATAAGAACAGTAATGCAAGCCCCACTCCAATTATCGAAGACGGTCGAGTCTACGCTCATTTCGGCCATATGGGAACCGCCTGTATTGACGTGAACGGTAATGTTCTTTGGCGTCAGGAGAAGCTGACTTATGACCCGTATCATGGAAACGGCGGCTCACCCATATTGTTCGAGGACAAGCTCATCTTCAGTTGTGACGGCGCCAAAGACCCCTTTATCGCAGCCCTCAATAAGATCACCGGTGATGTGGCATGGAGAGTCAACCGCACGAGTACCGACGCCAAAAACAAATTCTCATTCAGCACACCACTGCTGATTGATGCGAATGGGCGAAACGTGGTTGTCAGTCCCGGCAGCGGCGCCGTCTGCACATACAATCCCGATAACGGAAAGGAAATCTGGAGAGTTGATTATGGCCAGGGTTTTTCTGTCATACCACGGCCCGTTTACGGCCACGGCATGGTCTTCATCGCCACCGAACAGGGCAAAACCTTTGTGATTAAAGCCGGCACCAGGTTTGAAATACTCGCTGAAAACAACCTCCAGCAGCGCACGCTTGCCTCACTTACCGTATCCGGCGATGCCTTGTTTATTCGCACCGAATCCCATCTTTATCGAATTGAAGACTTACAACAATCTCTTTAGCCGAGCTTCTTGTTCAATATCTCGGAAACAACCTTCGGATTGGCCTGTCCTTTTGTTCTCTGCATAACCTGACCAAGCAAAAATCCGCGTGCCTTTTTGCTCTTTTTACCGCCTGACGTCACATCCTCAACCGCCTGCGGATTGTCGCCAAGTATCTGCTCCACTATGCTCTCAAGTTCTCCCGCGTCGCTCTTCTGAATCAGGTTCAATTCTTCGGCAAGCACATCACCGCTTTTGCCCGTCTCAACCATCTGCTCGAATATCGTGGCAGACGCCGAAGCGCTAATCTCACCGGATTCGACCATTTTCACCAACCGAGCCAAACCCTGAGGCCTCACACCTAATTCGGCCACACCGCATTGTCTTTCATTGGCAATCTTCAGCCCCGTCTGCGCGAGCAGATTGCACAAACGTTTGGGTTGCCCCCCCGCCTTAACCGCATTTTCAAAAAAATCCGCCGTCGACCGTTCAGCAGTCAAAACACCAGCGTCATAATCACTCAAACCGTACTCGTTGATATACCGCATCTGCCTCTTCAGCGGCAGTTCGCACAACCGAGACTTGATATCCGAAAGCCACGCCTCCCCCAACTTCACCGGCACAAGGTCCGGCTCGGGAAAATACCTGTAATCGTGTGCCTCTTCCTTTTCACGCTGCAACACCGTTATTTCCCGTCCATCGTCCCAGCCGCGAGTGCTCTTGTTGCCCATCTCCATAACAACGCCGCTTTCAAGAAACTCATCAAGCTGTCTGCGCTGCTCGTACTCAACACTTCTTTCCAGCGCACGAAAACTGTTAAGATTCTTTATTTCCGCAATCGGCGTCCTGTATTCAACGCCGTCTTTGGTGATTATCAGGTTCACGTTCGGCTCGAAACGCATGTGACCTTTCTGCATGTCACCGGCGGAAATGCCAAGATACCGTACCATCCGCTGAAGTTCCACCGCCAGCGACCGAACCTCCGCTGCGCTGCTCATTTCAGGCTCTGTCACTATCTCCAGCAGAGGCGTTCCAGCCCTGTTCAAATCCACCTGCGAATAATTGCCCGAACCATGCAGATTCTTGCCTGCATCTTCTTCGAGGTGTGCCCGAATAATACCAACTTTTTTCGTTTGACCCGTCCCCGCAGGTATCTCGATAAAGCCATGCGAGCTAAACGGCAAATCGTACTGACTTATCTGGTAATTCTTCGGCAGGTCAGGATAGTAGTAGTTCTTCCTGTCCCACTTGGTGAAACCCGCTATCTCGCAGTTGAGCGCCAGGCCCGCAAGCACCGCATACTCAAGCGCCTGCTTATTCATAACCGGCAGACTACCCGGCAGTCCAAGACACACCGGACACACCCTGCTGTTACCCCGCGCCCCGTATTCCAGGGCACACCCACAGAACATCTTGCTCTTGGTCGCAAGGTGAACATGAATCTCCAGACCAACTATCAGCTTGTATTCTATTTCGCTCATTCGATTCGAATCACTCAATCAATGCGGGCTTTCTTCTGTGCCAATCCGTTTGAGCCTCGAACATCCTCGCTATACGCAGCAGTTTATCTTCCGCAAACACCGGCCCAAGAATCTGCAAACCTATCGGCAGGCCATCACCGTCAAATCCGCAGGGCACGCTTATACCGGGAACACCCGCAAGGTTCGCTCCTATCGTGTAAACGTCCGCCAGGTACATCTGCAGAGGGTCAGCCACTTTTTCACCTTGCTTAAACGCAGTCGTCGGAGAAACCGGCATCATAAGACAATCGCACCTCTCGAAGGCCTTCGTAAAATCGCCACGAATAAGATTGCGAACCTTCAAAGCCTTAAGGTAATACGCGTCGTAATAGCCGCTCGACAGCGCGTACGTGCCTAACATGATTCGCCGCTTGACCTCCTGACCGAATCCTTCAGCACGCGACTTGGTATAAACCTCAATATAATCACCGGCCTTGTCGCTGCGATGTCCGTAATGAACCCCATCGTATCGGGCAAGATTGCTCGATGCCTCTGCCGTCGCAATCACATAATACGCCGCAATCGCATACTCCAGATGCGGCATGTTTACATCAACTATCTCTACCCCCAACTTCTTATAAACCTCGATAGCTTCTCCAATCGTATTTGCCACTTCCTGCTCGGCTCCTGCGGAAAACTCCGGCACAACACCTATTCTCAGTCCCTCAACCGGCTCATCAAACTTCGCAAGATAATCACAAACAGGAGCATTTGCCTCATCGGCACTTGTACTGTCAGCCGGGTCGTGACCGGCTATAACATTCATCATAAGCGCGCAATCAGCAACGTTTCTCGTCAGCGGCCCTATCTGGTCAAGGCTCGAGCCGTATGCGACCAGCCCCAACCGTGACACTCTGCCGTAGGTAGGCTTTAACCCCACAACCCCGCAGAACCCCGCAGGCTGACGAATCGAGCCGCCCGTATCGGAACCCAATGCCGCAAAACACAGCCTCGCCGCTACCGCCGCCGCAGAACCACCGCTGCTGCCCCCGGGGACACGTTCTGTATCCCATGGATTGACAGTCTTTTTGAGTCCTGAGTTCTCCGTACTCGAACCCATCGCAAACTCATCCATATTTGTCTTGCCAATTATCACCGCGCCCGCCGCCAAAAGCCTCTCGACAACCGTCGCGTTATAAGGTGCATGAAAACTCTCTAATATCTTCGAAGCGCACGTCGTCGCCCCGAAAGTCGTGCACATATTATCCTTTATGGCAATCGGCACCCCAGCCAACATACCAACCTTTTCACCGGCCGCAAGTTTAGCATCTATCTGCTTTGCCTGGGTCATCGCCTGTTCTTCGAACGTACTGATATATGCACCGACGACAGGCTCGATTTTTGCAATCGAATCAAAAACGGCCTCAGCCGCCTTAACGCTCTTCACAGCTCCAGAGGCTATCTGCTCTCGCAGTTCCACACAGCCCATATCCAGCAATTCATTTGGCATAAAGCAGCAGCCCTCACGGTCCTCACGCACCGGAATTCCCATCGAGAATCTTCGGAACCTTGAAAAACTCCCCATCCTCATCCGGGGCATTCGACAGCGTCTTGTCCGTCCCTAACGATTCTGTCACCTCGTCGGCCCGCAGAACATTACTGATGGCCAGACAGTGCGCCAAAGGCTCGACGTCCGCGGTATCAAGCTCGTTCATCTTTTCCACATACTCAAGAATTGCACGCAGTTGGCCGGTAAACTCCTCGACCTCCGCATCGCTAAGTTCAAGCCGTGACAATTTCGCCACTTTCTTCACCACGTCCCGGTCAATTTTCTCAGACATCCGCAACTCCAGTCTAAACAAAGAGCGAGGCAAAATCCCACCTCGCTCAACCAGGTCTCTATAACAAAAAAATCTTCCTCAGGCAGTCGCTTCTTCGGCGGGCTTATAGTTCCGTTTCACCGGCTTCTCAATCAAACCCATACGAATCGCCTTGGCAGAAACCTTAATCCTGCAAACCTTACCGTCAATGACCGCACGAACCCTCTGAATATTCGGTTTGAACTTTCGCTTGGTAACACCCGTAACCTTCCTTCCGACACCCCCAAGATACTTAGCCTTACCGCGCCGCGATATACTTCTGCCGGCAACCGTTCGCTTACCCGTAAAATGACAAACTCTCGACATCTAAATACGCTCCAAATCTAACCAACCACTGCTCGCGGCTCACCCGCGAGCCATTATTCCCAAATCACTAAATATATGCTCTTTTCAAAAGAATTGCAACACCTAACGCCACTTTTCACCAAAAAACCTCAACTTCGTCCGTCTTTCGACCTTTTTCGCACGCCATTGGACGTTCGCCCACGCCTGACCTTCTTCAAATAAGCCACCTCAGCCTCGCTAAGCCGCCTGAACCGCCCAACTTTAATCCCCCTGTCAGTTATTTTCCCAATATGCGTCCGCTTAAGCGATTTCACACGCAGGCCCACACGCGCCAGCATCCTGCGAATCTGACGGTTAAGCCCCTGGTGAATCGTAACTTCTATCAGCGATTCTTTCGGCCCACGCCTCAATATCTTCACAGAAGCCCTCGCCGTCTTACCTTCAGCAAGCCAAATCCCCCCCTTAAGCTTCTCAACCATCTCGCCGGCCGCCGCCCCCTGCACCCGCACCACATAGGTCTTCGACAACTCGTACCGTGGATGCGTCAGCAAATTCGCCAATTCGCTGTCGTTAGTCAGAATAATCAGCCCCGTAGTATCGACATCGAGCCTGCCCACGCAAAAAATTCGCTCAGCAGCCGGGATGAGGTCGATTGCCTTGCGGCGCCCCTGTGGGTCGGAATTCGTGCATATCACACCCTTAGGCTTATTCAACAGATAGTAAACCTTGGCAGCGGAAAAAACCTTCCTGCCGTTAACCGTTATCACATCCTTGCCCGCATCGGCAAAGGCAGGCAACTGGTCCACCACCCTGCGATTAACCCGAACCACTCCGCTGACTATCAATTCTTCACATTTGCGCCGCGAAGCCACACCCGCCGCTGCCAATATTTTCTGCAATCTTTGCTCTGCCATCGTCCCGTTCTTATCCTTGCTGCAACAATCCCACCGTTTTTCCATCGACAACCGACCGCTCAGCCCATAACATTATATAGCCAAAAGGCTCAAGTGACTAACCCAATATACAAAAAAAACTGCAGGGTACAAGCTATGGTTACAACCGTCATCTTCGACCTGGACGACACGCTTTACGACGAAATTGACTACTGTCGCAGCGGTTTTGCCGCCGTAGCGGCATTTCTCGCAGACCGACCCGACACGCCACCAGCGGAAGAAATCTTCAACATCCTCTGGGCCGAGTTCTCCGGCGGCAATCATACAAGAACCTTCAATGCCGCCCTTGAACGGTTGTCAATCAAATACGACGACGCCTTCATCACTGGGCTAATCAACCGTTATCGCGGCCATATACCCGAGTTGCACCTGCCCCAAGACTCCAAAAACGTACTTGACCAACTGAGCGCCAAATATACGCTCGGTCTTCTCAGTGACGGCTTTTTGCCTGCTCAGCAGCTCAAAGTGGCCGCTCTCGGCATCGAAAAATACTTCAAGGTCATAATCTACACCGAAACGCTCGGCAGAGAATTCTGGAAACCATCGCCGGTCGGTTTCCACAAGATTATCGAAGAACTTGACGCGGCCTCCCGCGAGACGGTCTACATCGCCGACAACCCCGTCAAGGATTTCATCGCACCAAATCAATTGGGCTGGGCCACAATACAGCTAATCCGTCCTGCCCGCGTGCATAGGGATTCGTCCCGGAAACGCGACGCGCAAGCCCTGTACACAATCAACGACATAACACAATTGCCCGCCCTGCTGGAAAGACTCTGAAATGTCAGTTTTTCGGACCAGAATGCTCACTGACGCAAAAAAGGTCGATAATATGCCATCTTGCTACCCTAAAAAGACCGGTCTGAGGTTTTTTTGTTGACTCCAAAGGCTTTTCAGGCGATAATGGTATACTAAGAGGTTTAGATTTTAAGTACTGAGTATTTCTGAGTATATCTGAGGAGTCTTCGCTATGCCGGCAACCAGAAGAAACGAAAGCAACGCCATGCTTTACGCCTTGATAACCTTTATCGCAGTTTCAATAATCGCCACAGTTTTCGCCGTCGTCTACTACACCAAGCATGAAACCCAGAGGACCGCGGCGATTCAGGCAAAGGAGGAACTGTCTGAACTGGCAACTACCAGCCAGTGGCGTGACAGGGCAAAAATTGTCGGCACCACGACAAGAAGCCAAACATACCTCGGCAATGCCGTCGATTACGTCCACCGTCTGGCTGCAGTGGTCAGCGGCGGGCCTGTACCTGAAGACGTCTCGGCACAGGACATGATCTCCCAAAGCTTCGCAAAAGTGAAAGAAACCATCAATAAGCTGGTCTGGGCCGATATTCAGATAGATAGCTTCGATGCCAACAGCACAGGCCTGACAACAGTTCTAAACAGACTCAACGAAAAGTGCCACACATGGGCAGACAACGTGCTCGACCTAAGCAGGAAACTCGACGAACTCAACAAGCAATATGCTTCAAGCCAGCAAAGTAGCTACGCAAAGGAGCAGGAACTCTCCGATGAGGTCGCCAAATACCACAACCAGGTCAACGGTATCAGGCAGGATTACAATGACCTCCAGGCACTGCTGAAAAAGACTACAGGAGAGCAGGTTCAGAACCTCAGTGCCAGGTTGCAGCAGGCAAAAGAACTCCAGCAGCGAACCGGCAATGACCTGATGAAAACGCAAGCAGAACTTCACGCAACTCAAGGCAAGCTCCAAAAGGCCGAGGCTCAAGTGCAAAAGATTATAGCGCCACAAATGGACGCCGCGGCATTCGAACCTGACGGCAGGGTAATACTCGTAAACAACCAGATCATACACATCAATATCGGGACAGACGACCGGGTATATCCAGGCTTAACTTTCGCCGTTTATGACAAGAGCGAGCCCGTCCCGGAGAACGGCCGGGGCAAGGCCGAAATCAAGGTATTCGATGTTCAGAAAAACGTCTCCGCTGCCAAGGTATTAAACATCCAGCCTGGAACCGGAATTGTTGTTGACGACATTGTCGCCAACCTCATCTGGGACAGCACCGAGCAAAACATATTCGTTATCGCTGGGGACTTCGACCTTAATAAGGATGGTGAACCGGATTTCGATGCCATCGACAGGCTAAAGAAATTGATCGACAAATGGGGCGGAGAAACCGCTGACGAGGTCTCCATCGATACAGACTTCGTAGTACTGGGCCAGGCACCTCGCATCCTCAGAGAACCTTCACCTGAAGAACTCGAACTCGATCCTATGGCAACGCAGAAATACGAAGCAGCAAAGCAGAGACGCGACCGCTACGACCAAGTCAAAAATGAAGCAAAGACACTTTGGGTTCCGGTATTCAACATCGACAGGTTCTTCTACTTTATCGGCTACAAGACGCTCGCCGGCGAGCCAGATACACTCTGATTGCATTTAGACGCCGGGTTCAACACCTATCGAAGCCACAAAAATCTCACCCGTATATTCGTCTGCGCGGCCCGACAAGGCGAATCCCTTCTTGACCGCTACAAATGTCACCGTCGATGCCGCCCTAATCGCCGTGCCCAGTGCTTCACCGGAATCGCAATCGAGACCCGACGGAATATCCACCGCCACAATCGGCAGCCCCAGGGCATTAATGCAGTCTATTAAGCGCGCATACTCAGTTCTCAGTCGCCCGCGCAGCCCCGTGCCGAACACGGCATCGACTATTATATCAGCATCAAAGCCCAAATGCCGCACACGCTCAGGGGTATCGTCCCTCCGGACATCCAATTGCTCGACAGACACCGCCTGACGCCCCAGGATTTCCAGGTTCACCAGCGCGTTACCTTTGACCTTTTCCCTTTCACCGCACAGCACCACCAAAACCCCAATGCCGCTGTTGTTCAGATGCCGTGCAATTACATATCCGTCACCGCCGTTGTTGCCTGTCCCGCAGAATATGCAGACCTTCGCTCGGCCGCTGGGGCCAAGTTTCTGTTTAATCAACTCGGCGCAACTTCGCCCTGCATTCTCCATCAGGACCACAGCCGGTATGCCAAGCTCCTTTATCGCCCAGGCATCAAACGCTCGAACCTCATCGCGGCTCATCACCAGCCTGTCCTGACCTGTGTAATATCTTTCCATATCAACAGATTATACACGTCTGTCGGAACGTGTCAATTGACACAGGCTTATGCGCTAATTACAATGGCCTGCCAGAGCAAAGTTATGAGAATATTATTAACAAACGATGATGGAATTCTCGCACCGGGTCTGGCTGCAATATACAAGCAGCTCGTCAATATCGGCGAGGTTACTGTTGTGGCGCCTGCCGACAGCCGCTCGGGAACCAGCCATAGCATAACATTTTCAGAACCACTGCTTTGCGATAGTATCGACGTCAACGGCCTGTTCACCGGTTACAGCGTGGAAGGCTCGCCCGCTGACTGTGTCAAGCTCGCCGTTATGCAGCTAAATGAGCAACCCATCGACCTGGTCGTAGCAGGAATAAACTACGGAGCCAATATCGGTATTAACGTTTATTACTCCGGGACCGTTGCCGCAGCAATGGAAGGGGTATTCCTGAAAATCCCCGCTGTTGCTATGAGCCTGGCCGCCGAACAAGGGATGGATTTTGAACTCGCCGCCGGCTACTGCTGCAACGTTCTGCGAAAACTCATGCCCGTAAAAACCGGCCATGTGCTTAATATCAACATACCACCGTTATCTATGGGACGGCCAAAAGGGGTAAAAGTCGTCCCGCAATCAACCGAGGCTCTTAGTGAGCATTACATTGCACAGAAAAATGACCGCGGACAAACCGTCTTTCAACTTGCAGGAGGCTTACACCGGATTGGGAAACAACCGACCGATGTCACAGCCCTGACCGATGGCTTCATCACTGTCACCGCACTGGCACCCGATATGACCAACCATCGAATAAACCGAAAACTTGCGAAGATAAAATGGTAACCACCCTGATTGGGAGATACCCTGGAGATAACAATGGCTAAGAAAAAAAAACCGCAAATCTGTATAGTAACCGTGACCGGCGTCGACAAGGTTGGGATAATCGCCAAACTCGCAACGGCAATGGCAAAGGCGAACGTCAACATCATCGACGTCAACCAGAAAATTATGGCCGATTACTTCGTTATGACAATGGCTGTTGATATCACCCACGCCACAATGGACATGCAGAAAATCCGCAACCGGCTCGACAGAATAGGAAAAGAAATGTCCTTGAAGATAACACTGCAGGATGAGAACATCTTTAAGGCAATGCACAGGGTCTGATTATGAGAATATCCGTTGAAGAAGTTTTCGAAACAGTCCGGATGACGCTCGACCATCACTTCGACATACGCACCGTAACGCTCGGCGTCAACCTCAAGGACTGCATGGACCGTGACATACGGAGATTTACCGCCCGAATTCAGAAAAAACTTATCGACAAAGGCAGGCTTCTCAACCAGTGTGCCGACAAAGTCCAGCAGCAATACGGCGTGCCAATAACAAATCGACGAATAGCCGTAACACCGGCAGCACTGCTTCTCGAACCGCTGCCGCACAGGGTACAAACAGCCGTTACTCTGGCAAAAGCGCTCGACCATGCCGCACAGAAAGCAAATATTGATTTCCTTGGCGGATTCGGCGCGATGGTTCAAAAGGGAATGACAGCCGCCGACAAAGTCCTCATCGACTCGATTCCAAGCGCACTTGCCGCTACCAACAGGCTCTGTGGCTTTCTCAATCTCGCCTCGACCGCTGCCGGAATTAACATGAATGCCGTCGAAAAATTCGGCCACACTCTGAAGGAACTTGCCCGACGCACCAAAAACGGCATAGGCTGTGCCAAGGTCGCCGTCTTCGCAAACGTGCCGGAAGATAATCCCTTCATGGCCGGTGCACACCACGGAATCGGAGAGCCTGACTGCTCGCTCAACATCGGAATCTCCGGCCCGGGTGTTGTCCGAAGCGTCGTCGCCCAAAACCCCGACTGCGACCTGACACAACTGTCTGAAGTCATAAAGAGAACGGTGTTCAAAATAACGCGAGCAGGGGAACTTATAGGCAGAGAAATCGCACGCCTGATGAAAATAGATTTTGGAATCGTGGATATTTCCCTGGCTTCTACAACTTCCGCCGGAGACTCCGTCGCCGAAATCATCGAGGCCATGGGCGTAGAACAAATGGGTCTGCCCGGCTCCACCGCTGCACTGGCGCTGCTCATGGACGCGGTAAAAAAAGGAGGAGCAATGGCCGCTGGAAATGTCGGTGGACTCTCCGGAACCTTTATCCCTGTAAGCGAAAATGACGGAATGATCCGCGCCGTTATAGCAGGTTCGCTGAACCTTGAAAAACTTGAAGTACTGACCAGTGTCTGTTCGGTCGGGCTTGATATGTTCGCCGTACCAGGTGACACACCGGCCGACGTCCTGTCGGCCATAATCGCCGACGAGCTCGCCATCGGCGTCGTAAACAACAAGACAACCGGCGTGCGCATGATTGTGGTACCCGGCGGCAAAGCAGGTGACATCGTGCACTTCGGAGGGCTCCTCGGCTCTGCTCCGGTTATGAAAGTTTCGAGCATTGCCTCACCAAAATTCATAGCCCGCAAAGGACGAATACCCTCACCGGTACAGGCCCTGAGAAACTAAAACCAGGAAGGAGTCGACCCATGTTTGATTTTTTCGATCAGCCATGGACACTGCTCATAACCGCAGCCGTAGCCCTGCGAATCATCTACATCATCTTCTCAGACGTCGGTCGATGGTGGCAATGGCTGCTGCTGGTACTCGCCATAGTTGCCCTGGCCCTGATTGATCTGTTCATCAGGACCGACATTTTAAGGATCGATAAACCGCTCTACGTTACCATTCACGTCATTGGGGTACTTGTAATCCTTCTCATCTTCGCCCTGGCCGCGGTTGAAGCCTTCTCTTTGAAAAAAAGACGATGGCAGTTTGCCCTGCTGCCGTTTTGCATAGCCACAGCCGCTTTTACCTGTGACTGGCTTGTCACCACCGACCGGGAAAAAGTCAACAACCTCGTCCAAACCCTCATGCTTGCCGTCGAACGGGAAGAGCCGGACACTATCGACTCCCTTATCTCCGACGAGTACAGCGATCCCGTACACAGCACCAAAGAGCCGCTCATGCGATATTGTCGCAGGATATTGTCAAAACCTCTCGTGGAAAAAAACAAAAAAATGGCTCTGACAATCGAAATGTCACCACCCACCGCAACGGTAATGCTCGTCGCCATGGCGAAGCTCGATCAGACCAGTCCCCTTTATCACCGCTACTTTGTCCCCGCGGCAAGTGCCAAGGTCCAGCTCAACCTCAAAAAATACGCCGACGGTCAATGGCTCATAGTCTCAGCCAGGGTTCTTGAAGTGAACAGGCAACCCATAACCTGGACCCGGATAGAGCGTCAGTCACGAAACTACACCGAGCCGTGACTCATCCTGATTGGCTGTACCTGCCCACCACAAAACCCGCAGGTTCCAAAAACTACAACCTAAAGCTTAATCCGGACTGCACAAGCTCTTCTCGCTCGCCGCCGCCCTGCCACACACCAGCTCAAAAACGCCCCAATTGACGAAAGTCCCGACAGAAATTCGCCGATACGAGGATGGCGTAACTGACTTATTTCGCACTGTGACTCAGAGAAATTCGGGATGCTTGCCAAGTTGAAAAAAAACAGATTGAACGTGAGAATCAGCTTATTCAACATTCGCTGGTACCCTGCCGCCAGACGATGTGTAAGCCGCCACGGACAAAAGATACAGCCCCAACAGATGCCCCCATTGATGGTACGAAAGGCGGACTGGCGGCCATGAGCAGTAACCGGCATTATAGGACAAATATCTACAACCGGATGAAACATCAGGAGCATCTTTGCAACATGAACCAATCAATTCCATCCGATAAATACGGCAATGAGAAACACCTTGTTGGAAATGGAAAATAATCATGATAAAAACTACGGTCAGGGACATTCAGCAAGTCGTCGAAAACCGACGTGAAGTCCTTACCATCAACCAGAACGCCACCATCGTTGAGGCCGCCACAAAAATGGCCGATAACGGCGTCGGGTGTCTGCTGGTACTCGATAACAGCAATAAATGTGTCGGCGTACTTACCGAGCGTGACATGCTCTCCGACGTGCTGACAAAAAGCTCCTTGTCTCCGGCAGCGGTGATTGTGAAGGATATCATGACCGCCGAGCCGATTTCCTGCACAACACAGACCCCTATTGAGATAATCGAACAGCTCATGGCAGAACATAAAATACGTCATCTGCCCGTAATCGAAAACCAAAAACCCATCGCAATGATCTCCAGCAGGGACCTCATTGCCTACAGACTGCGTACCAGCAAATCAATGAAAATGGCCGCAGAGCAGCTCGCATTGCTGTCGACAAGGCTCAAAAGCCTCGACCTTGACGACGTCGCAGAATTGGCAACCAACGATGTCCCCACCTGCTTCAGAGCCGAACAGGCAGTCCTGTACTTTCCGGCGAACGCCTCTTCGCCTACCATACTCCACCGAACAGGATGTCCCCTACTCGAACACGAGATGATGACCCTTGCCGGCGTAATGGCCGAGCCTAACCATGACAAAATCATATATCCCGAACTCAGCACACACCCATGCACGGGCGGCCGATGCACCCCAAAGTTGCTCATCCCGCTTGCAATCCATGAGCAGAATACCACCGCTGCAGAACGTGGCATCGAGTCAATTCATCCAAACATAATCGAAGCCGACCCCGAATTGACGCAGCAACGTAACCAGCCAATAACCGCGCATACGAGAAAAGGATTTCTGTGTATGTGTCACTTCGACATCGCGGCGCTGGAAACCAGGCAACTGCAGTTCTACAAGGCTTCCCTTGTTAAGGAGCTTTTAAGTGCCAATCTTACCACCGCCAGGGTATATCAGAACTACCGCCAGGCCAGACGTGACAGCCAAATGGACCCACTCACGGATGTCTGCAGCAGACGCGTAATGAAGCAGGCCCTGCGAACAGAGTGCGAACGAGCCGCTCGCTACAAAAGGCCATTCTCCATAGCCATAGTCGATCTCGACAACTTCAAGCACATTAATGATACCGCAGGACACGCCGCAGGAGACAAAGCCTTAAGGAAAGTCGCGAAAATCATGCAACAAAGCGCCAGAAGCACCGACATACTCGTCATACGCTACGGCGGCGATGAATTCGTCATGGTTATGCCGGAAACAAAACTAAATGCCGCGGCAATACTTCTGGAAAGACTAAGACGCCAAATTCGAAGAATCTCCATAACCGGAATAAAGACCATCACTGTAAGTTGCGGGGTCGCAGAATGGTCCGACACGCCGGATGAATCTCCCGAAAACATCCTCAGCAGGGCCGACGAAGCACTATATCAGGCAAAAGAGCAGGGAAAAGACTGCGTCATCACCACAAAGCAGTTCTCACATATCTGCTGACCCCACAGAACGACCGGCAAAAACGGGGCCCATACCGCAAGGTACAGGCCCCGATTCTGTTGCTAAGTCAAAATCTGCAACGACTACTAAGGCCATAACTTCTCCTCGAGCCAACTGGTCATCAATTTCGCTAAATCGCGGAAGTTCACCACCTTTTGGCCCGGATCCTCTTCGTCGTAAATGTTCACCTGGCTATCCAGCCCGATGTAACCGGTGCCCTGGGTCGCAATATATGCAACCTCCTCAACCGACAGGGCATAGTCGTATACCCGAACGTCATCAATCGTGCCGACAAACGCACGGTCGTCGCCGTCCGAACGGTTGCCTATCGACAGGTCGTTGCCGTCCTGCAGCATGGCAAGGCCGCCAGTGGTGTCTTCGGCGTCAAGCAGGCCATTTACGTACAACTTCAAAGCGTCTCCATCATAGGTACCGGCAAGGTGAGTCCACTCGTTGAGATTCAACTGCGAACCATCGAGAGGATGATTCTCATGATTGGGATCACGTATGGTCCACGAAGGCGAGCCATTAAACTGCATATAATACGCTTCCCAGTCACCTGTGTCGATACCTTTGGCAACCACACGGGCGCTGTAGCCTGATACTGAAGTCGGATATATCCACGCGGTCACACTGACCGTCGAGGCGGGCATCAATACCGCTGCAGGAAGTATCCGAATTCGAGCGTCGTCACTGCCGAACTCAACGGCGCCGGTGCCGATATGGCCTGCAACCCACGTTGTTGAGCCTTCAAGCGTGCCGTTATTGCCGTTGGCAGTGTCAGTGGCAGTCACGCCACTGCCGTCATCAAGTTTCCACCAGCCGACAAGACCGGTTGTACCAGGGTTAGTGACAGGTGACAGGTTCGCATCGGTCCGCAGCCAGTTATCAGCCATGATACCAATATCGGCATAATCGACAATACAGTTGCCGCTCCAGTCCCATTCCGGACCAAGCTCAGGAACGCACTTCGGAGGATACAGCCGAACATCATCAATGAATACGTTGCCCTCGCCGCCAACCACACTGCTGCCGCGCTGGCCAAAGCCGATATAAATATGCTGAACGCTGGTCAGCGTTACGGTATTGAGGTCTGAAATCGGTACATTCCACTCGTGCCACTCTTCTTCCTGGATGTCACTTATTGGGTTGCCGGTGGCTAAGTAGCGCGACTCAGCGTAAGTGCTTCCGTCATCTATACCCATATACGGCTCCTCTGTGCTGCCGGCATCATTGGTCGGGTCTCCGTAGAAGAACACCGTCAATGCCTTGACGCCTGCCTGTGTGAAGTCCATACCACTCAAATCCTTGCCTACCTCTGAATAGTCATGGTTGTTGTAGTATGTAAACCACATCGACTGCTCACCCGAATGCGTCGGATCGCCGGCGTAAAAATCATACAGTACGGCACCGGCATCTTCGAGCCAGGTGTCATATATCAGGTTGTCACTATCGTTGTACGATTCGAAGTCGTCGATGAGGATATAGTTCGCGGTCGTGAACGTCCATATCCTGCCCTTCCATGGGCTTGCGTTGCAGGCATCGTTGACCTCGTCGATACGCCAGTAGTAAGCCGTATTCAACGGCAAATCACCCCCAGGGCCATAAGGGTCATAACTGTTGGCATCGATGGCCTGCCTGCCAATGTAAACACCCAGAGGCACAGCAGTATTGGCATCGGTTACATCACTTAGGCTTGTACCAAAGTACACATCGTGCTGAACCGCAAAATTGCCGCTTTTCCAACTTAGCACTGAGTCAAGCGCGGTGTCCTTCTGGCCTGTGAACGGCGATGGTGCCCACGCAAGTGCCAGGTCTCCGCCCCGGAACAAGACTTCGACCTCGCTTGAGGTGAGCGCCTTGGTAAACATCCTGAAGTCGTCCACGCTACCTTTGAGGTCACTGTCATGGCCGGATGCGGCTCCTATCGTTAGCTCGCTGGAACGAAGGCGAATTAAGGACGCGTCCACTATATCATTGGCCTCAACAACCTGGTTATCAAGGTATATCTTCATGTTGCCTGCCGTTTCATCCTTGATAAATACCCAGTGGTGCCAGCCTGACAGCGTAGCCGGGTCAATGCCGGCATGAACCATGTCCCACACCAAAACGTCATTGCTGTCGTTGCCCGCTCTCCACTCCACAGTTTGGCCGTCCGCCAGTGGAACCGCGGCACAAACCTGATAGGGTCCGCTGCCTATGCCGAACACCCAGTTGTTCGCATATTGTTTGGACGCGTTCTTCAGCCAGCAGGAAATTGATATCGAAGAGGTGAGTTCCGACGTTGCATCATCCGATACATCAATCCGGTTGTCATCATTGAAAATGAAAGAACCACCGAACTGACCGTCCTCAGGATCCCACCCATCATCGTCATCAACGTCACCGTGATTGCCATAGCCTGAAGAGTCATAGGCCGTATCACCACCGGTCTCATCAAGCGTCAAGTGGAGGCTCTGGCTTGCATCCTCAACCTGGTACTCGGTTGTAAACTGCCAGATTTCGCCCTGTTCACCGCCCGGAAGCTCCACAACCCGCCAATAGTATGTCGTTCCGTAATCAAGATTAAGGGGGCTACTGACCGAAGATGGGTACTCGTCCAGATAGGCAGAGATATCCATGGTGGAAACAAGGTCATAATCGCTTGAAAAGTATACTTTGTGCGATGTGGCCGATTCGCCGGGCATCCAGCTTAGGATAAGACCGCACGGGTCGATTGCCATGGCGCCGTTGTCGGGGGATGGACATAGCGGGTATCCCGCCGGCCTGGACTCAGTCAGGAAGCCGCATGGTCCAATTGCAATATCATGTACCCGAATCTCGTCTATCAGACCGTCGTAAACGCCACCATCCCGGAAGCCACCACCTGGAAGTCCCGCAGCACCAATCCAAACAGGGCTGTTATTGTCCGAAGGATTCGGTCCGCCGCCGTCACCACCACCGTCACCTTGCTTTTCACCGTTGACATAGAATCCTCCCAGGTCTCCGCCTTGGTCACGAACAACCGCAAGGTGAATCCACTCGTCCAATACCGCCACATCGTCTTGAGTTGAGGCTGTCTCGTTCCCGCTGCTGAACCACCGATAGTTCTGGTTGCAGCCTTCGCCGCTGCAGCCGGGTAGGCTGTCTATCTTCAAACCCCACGAGCCATCTTTATAAAGCAACCATATCTCGTCAACATCCGTCCAACTCTCGGGCTTGAGCCACAACTCGACGGTATATTCAGAGCCGTCCAACCGAAGCATTTGGCTATCGTTGTCACCAGTATCCAGCCTGTACAGACCGGCGTCTGGCTCTAAATCCGCCGACGCCGTGCTCGTATCTAAGCCAGGGTTAGACTCGCCATACTTTAACGTGCCGCCTCCGGAAGTATACTTTGTGAACTGTATGACATTGCCGCCATCGTCGGTAACAGGACTTGGAAGGTCACTACCGATAGTACCGTCAAATTTGTAGTACATCAAAAGACCGCCAAAACCGGTCGTGAAGTCCCAGCTATCACCTGTGATAGTGCCACCTGCTGTGCCTGCTTCCGTATCCACTCGCCAGTAGTGATGCTCGAATTGCCCAACCGTTAACTCATACTCGTGTTCAGCCGGACCAAGAATGACCGACGTCCAGGTCCCATCCTGAGGAAAAGTCGTTCCATAGTACAGCGTCTGACCCGTCAAGTAGCATGGAAGCGTCCAGCGCAGGAGAACCGGACCCGGCAGCATACCTCTTCTGCCATTAAACGGGCTTGGGTCGCTGGCTTTTCCGTTCGGAGTGCTAAATTGCCAGACGGCGCCTTTCCATGTGTATGGGTCGCTGTCGTTGACCTCATCGATTCGCCAGTAGTAAGTTTTGTTGTATTCGAGCCAGCCGGTATCGTAGCTCTCATTGCCAAGATCCCTTAAAGCGGTTGGCGTCGTCATGGCCTCGACAATTGCAGAGTCCGTCCCAAAGAACACCTCGTGCCGCTCAGCTTTGCCCCCTGCAGTCCAGGTCAGCGTTATTCCATTTTCAGGGCAAATACCTGACGTACCGCTTACCGGGCTCGGCTCATAGGCATATTTCTGAACTAAATCGAAACCTACCCTGGTGTATACTCCATCATATATCACCGATGGAGTGTCAGGACCTTGAGCTAGACCTACGCCATTGCCGGTAATAAGGCCAAGATCAATGAAACCCTGTATCTGCGCCAAATGATTGCCTTTTATTTTCCAAAGAACAGCATCGTCGATATCCAGAATCCAGCCAGAGTCTGACTGGTCGAAACTGCCGCAAATCAGCGTTCCGCTATTGAGATATATATCACCAGTATTGTCATTCTCATTGCTCGTCGGACAGCCAAAACGGCCGGTCGTCTCAACATAAGCACCGCCATCCAAAGTGAATTTGTGGTGTCCGCCGTTGCGTCCCTCCATGAAGAGTCCTGAATCTCCGAGGATCATTGTTCCGCCGGTTATAGTACAAGTGCCGATACCGTCTTGTGCAAAAGTGAGGCCCTTCGCCTCGAAGTACCCGCCCGTCATTGTAAAGTTGCCGACTCCGGCCGTCTCGTTGGCTAAATTTATTTCGCCATTAGCAATAAAACAAGGATCGCCGCTGCCGGTACTGAGTATGTTCAGATTGGTAGTTCCCCTATCATGACCGCGCATTGCAAGACCGCCATTAAGGTTGAGTATCTTAACAACGCTACTGCCGCTTATGTTAATGGTTGCTACGGCATCTGTGTCACCATGGGGATCCATCAGGTACCAGTCATTTTGCACAATAACCTCGGCATCGACTATATCCATCACTTGAGTGTCCGTTGAGTCGTACGCAGGCCCATGCATCCATCCCACATTCGCATCGCACCCGGGACCTTCTACTACGGGGCCTTGTAGCGGTGTCACAAATATTGCGGTATCCTCGGGTCCGGGAACTCCCACAGTCCAGTTACCGGTAGTACACCACGAATCGTCTCCTGCGGCATTGTTTGTCCAAGTACTATCTGCAGCCATACTGCTGCTTACCAGACACACCATCACCACTAAAACCAACAGCTTCAATTTCCCGCACATAAGACACCTCCTTCTGAAAGAATAACAATCGCCAACCAGCAATGTCCGAACACACATCACCCAAAGCCATTACCCACACAGACTCCATAGTTGCTCAGTCCCATAATACCACTCCAAATACACAAAAGTCAAGCAAATTTTTCATTTTTCCTATACTTTAGTTTCGGCATATTCTGCCGTTTGAGTTTCAAAAAAAGGCCGTCAGGCATGCTAAATGTGATTTAATTTTGGCAGCACCGGCTGATATTTACTTTATAAACCCGAAAATCGACGGAATCCACATCGATATAACGGGAATGAAGGTGCATATCAAAAGCGTTATTATCATTACCACAAAGAAAGGCAATATGTGCCGAATCACCCTTGTCACGCTCGTTTCGGCGATTCCGCAGCCCAAAAACAGGCACGTCCCGACAGGCGGCGTGCACAGGCCGATACAAAGGTTCATTATAAGGATGATTCCAAAGTGCAGCGGATGAAGACCAAGATTCGTCACGATGGGCAGAAATATCGGCGTAAATATGAGAACCGCAGGTGTCATATCCATAAACGTTCCCACAACCAGTAATATCGCATTGATCAGCAGCAAAAGAAGTATCTTGTTGTTCGTGATGCTCAGCAAAGATGCACTTATATCCTGCGGCACGTTCTCCGAAGCCAGCACCCACGACATCGCCATGCTCGTACCAATCAGAAGAAACACAACCGACGTAGTGACGCCACATTGAAGCAGAATCTTCGGCAAATCCCTGATTTTGACCTCCCGGTAAAGTACCATAGCCAAAAGAAGTGAATACAACACCGCCACCGCCGAGGCCTCGGTAGGCGTAAACCAGCCCATCAGAATCCCGCCGATCACTATGAACACAAGCATCAAAGCTGGTATCGCACTGAGAAATCGAATGACACTCTGCCCGAACGTGAACCTCTCGCCCTTGCCGTAGTTGTGCTTAACACTCACATACCCGCTGACGAGAATCAAGCCAAGCCCCACCAGAATACCGGGCAGAAAGCCTGCCATGAATATCGCGGCAATCGAAACAATTCCCCCGGTTGCAAGCGAATAAACAATCATGACGTTGCTCGGCGGAATGAGCAGGCCGGTTGTGGCTGCCGTAATGGTTACCGCAGCGTTGAAGTCCTTGTTGTAGCCCATTTTGTTCATCAGCGGGATCATGAACCCCCCTACCGACGAGACAGCCGCTGATGCCGAACCCGATATCGCACCGAACAGCATACATGTCAGCACATTGACAAAGGCAAGGCCTCCGCGAAATCTTCCAACCAGCACGTTCGCAAAATCAATCAGCCTTCGCGCAATGCCCCCCCTGCCCATAAGCTGGCCCGACAATATGAAGAAGGGTATCGCCAAAAGTGCAAAACTATCGATTCCTGTCGCAATCTTATGCGCCACGGCAACAAAGGCAGGCATGTCACCAATCGTCACGAACGCCAGCGTCGTCGATATGCCCATGCAGAACGCTACCGGAACATTCAATATCAAAAGCACCACAAAGCTGACTACAAGCACGAGTATCGGTAAATCCATTACAAAATCCTCACCAGCCTGCGATAGACCGTCGTTTTCGGTCGCATCCGACACATTCAATCAATCTCGACATCCGTATCGGTAATATGAAGGTCCGGGTCAATCCTGCCCCTGACCAGTTCATTCACCCGTTCAACCAGCCCGATAACCGCGTAAAGCACAAGAAAAAAACCGCTAATCGGTATCGCCAAGTAAACATAACCCACCTTTATTCCAAGCGCCGGCGACGTCTGGCCCAGTTCCAGCGTCCGGCTTACCAACGACACACCGCCGACAATCATCACAAGAAGAGAAAACAGCGCTACGCATACGAATACAAAGACCTCCGTATAAACCCTTTGCCTCGGAGGCAGCTTGCCTACGAAGTAATCGATGCCCAAATGTGCCCCCCTGTTCAGGGCCACCGCCGCCCCCAACAGCGAGACCCATATCAGCATAAATATCGCCAGTTCCTCCGTCCAACTGCTCGGGTTATTCAGTACAAAACGTGTGAATACCTGCCATAGAACATCCAGCACCAACACCGCTACCACAACCATCACAAGGATTTCCAGGCAGCGATCCAAAACCTTTTTTATCAACCTGAACATCTGCTATCTGACCTCCTGTATTTGCTTAATCAGTTTTCCTATCTCAGTACCTTCGAAGCTATCCCAGATGCTTTTTACCGATTTCTGGAAAGGTCCCTTGTCAGGACGAATAATCTCAACGCCCGCCTGCTGCACTATTTCCATATCAGCGGCCTCGGCCTGTGCCCATATACGCCGCTGATACTCGACCGATTCATCCACCGCATCCTGAAGTATCCGCTGAAATTCCGGCTTAAGATTGTTCCACACCTGCGTACTTATTATCAGCATATCGGGAACGCGTGTATGCTCATCCAAAATATAATACTTGCATATCTCGTAATGGCGCGACGTTCGATAGGATGGCGGATTATTCTCGGCGGCATCGACAACACCCTGGTCAAGTGAAGTATAAAGCTCGCCCCACGGCACCGGCGTAGGGGAACCCCCCATAGCCTTAATCATCTTCATCGCCATTATGCTGTTCTGCACCCGTATCTTCAATTCCTTCAAATCCGCGGGGCTGTGTATCGCCTTCTTCGCGTAAAAACTGCGTGCACCGGCATCATAATAGCATAAGCCGCGAAGCCCCTTCGACTCCCCCGCCAGAAGAAGCTTGCACCCGATAGGCCCCTTGGCAACCTTCCAGAAATGCTCGCCGTCCCTGAAAAGATACGGCACACCGAATATCTTAATCTGGGGCACGAATCCCTCCATCGGCGACGTCGAAGTCTTCGTCGTCGCCAGGTAGCCCAACTGCAGAGCCTCTATGCATTCCTTCTCGTTACCCAACTGCTCATTCGGAAATATCTCAACCCGCAGCCGACCGGAAGACTTCTCGGCAACCAGCTTCGCCATGTAAACCATTGCCTTGTGCACGGGATGCGTAACATCCAGACCATGGCCAAGCTTCAGAACAACAACTTCTTCTTTTTCACTGGTTGCCCGCAAAACCGCATAAAACAGCACAACAAGAACCACCGCCACCAAAACGCCAATGAAAACCCGTTGTTTAGCCAATTATAAGTCCCAACCTTCCTCTGAAGCCGTCAGCAGTTCGAAAAACGCACCTTCATTCCACAAATCCACTGCCCCCGGGATAAACGTAGTCCGGTCCAATTCACATTCCGTTATCAGGTCGTTTGGTGCCCTCTTTTACGGCAGGATACCAAACCCACATCGAAAGCACAACCTTTTCGAATGCCTCCACCATGGGCAAAGCCTATGCCATGAAGTTCTTGATTATTGAGTGAAAAAAAGGCGGGCCGAAAAGGCGGAGAGAGGAGGGAGGAAATATCGGCCCGCTTTCATCAATATTCTAATCCATGATGCCTATTCACTGCTGTTTTGTGTTTCTTTGCCTATGCCTTACCTACTCATATATACGTTCCCCACAAGAATATGTTGTAAGGATATTCCTTCTTTTGGCCGAAAAAAACCCTGATAATTCAGAACCAATTCTTTTGGTAACTGCATCGTGGATTTCAATGACGTGAGGATGTCAGGGCTGCAGTGGCTCCATGAATTAGGGGCCTCTGCGGGTTCTTCCGGCGGGGTCTGCAATGAACCGGCAGGGAGACTGGGGTTGCGAAGCAGTTGCAAATCTGTTGAGTGCGGATATAATTCGGGGTGTTTGAAGCTTTAATGGCATACTGATATTCAGGGGGTTTTATGGAAGATGGGGTCGAATATATATCTGAGTTAAGCTGGGCGTATCGGGCTGCAAGGGTATTGCACATAGCGAATCGTCTGGATGTTTTCAGCATTCTATCCGGAAATGCCATAACTGCCGAGCAGGTGAGCAAAAAATGTAATACTAAATTGGACTTGCTGGAAAAGCTTTTGATAGCGTGCGCAGCGATGGGACTGCTTTCGAAAGAGGCAGATGCTTATGTGAATACCGAGATGGCTGAGAAATGCCTTGTTAAGGGCGGGGCCTTGTATCAGGGTGATATAATAGCGCATTCGGCAAGTGTATGGCATTACTGGGATAAACTTGAAGAAGAGATGTGCCCTGCCGATAGAAAGGCCGATGCCGCCGCAGCTGACCATGAACACTTTATTATGGGGATGGCGAATGTGGCGGCTGGTGGGCGTGGGCAACTTTTTATTGATAGTATCGACCTGTCAGGATGTAAGAAGCTGTTTGATGTTGGGGCAGGCCCTGGCAGTTACTCGATATTGGCTTGCAGAAAATATCCATCATTGAGGGCTGTGGCTTTTGACCTGCCCGAAACGATCGAGATTACGCGGAAAATGATAGCTAAAGCGGGTATGGCAGATAGAGTGTCGGTTGTGCAGGGCGATTGGGCCAAGGACGATTTTGGTCAGGGCAATGACGCAGTCCTGTTTTCGAGTGTTCTTCATGGTCCAGGTAGTAATGCAGCTCTGAAACTGAAGAAGGCGTACAATTCAATGCTTTCTGGTGGGTTGTTGATTGTTCAGGAGTTTTTGCTGAATGCAGAGAAGACGGGACCTTTAGTGGCTGCACTTTTTAATGTGATGGTTGGGGCTTACTCGTATTTGGAATTGTCGACAGCGATACGTGAGGCTGGGTTTGTAAATTACCGGTTGGTCGCGGTTTCCGAAAAACTTGGCAGCGGCTGGGTAACAGCCCGAAAACCCTGATTTCCCCTGTTGACATGGGCAAAACTTGCGAAGTTTCATGAATTTCACATGTCTGTGTTAAGAAGTCTGAATAAAGATGAGAATAATAATATGGACGGTTTTTGCTGTGGATTTGCTTGAGGGAGGCCCTGATTGGCCATATTCTGCGGTTTTAACCTGATTTGGTAAGCATATTTCTGCATAGGAGAAGGATTTAGCAGGTTTTTTGAAATTTTTTCAAAAATTTTTGAAAAACATATTGACACGGCCGGATATTCGGTTAAAATACATATTATGAAGGCGATGGTGTTCAGGGTTTTATTAGGTGAAAATCAGGAACAACCTGATAGCACATTCTTATAAGGGATGTGTATAATAGCCTGTAAGGTAATGGCACAGTAAAACGAAACAACAATGGCATGACAGCATGCGTTATAAAATAGACAGATGGCGGGCCGGATTTTTTCTCCCTCTCCTCTCTCCGCCTTTTCGGCCCGCTACTTTTTTTTCCTCCAATATTCAATTCTGGACTCGTGTAGACTCTGGGCGAATGAACATGGTGGCATCGGCATATTCATGGATTTGACATTTGAGAGATGGCGAGGATTTGCATAGGGTGGCAGTCGCTGGTATTAAGGATTTGGGGAATTCGTTTGGCATTGCGGGGTTATCAGCCAAGCCTGCCAAATGTGCGGCTGATATGGGACACAGGGCGTGCTGCTTGGATGTTTCGGTGGGCATATTATTTAACGAAAGGCTCTGGGGGTAATAGGCAACGTATCGTCGTGGGAAGGGGCAACGAAGGCCTTAGCCGCGTCGAAACAGTACCTACAAACGTAAAGTGCACCCAATTAGCATCCGTGAAAGTATTTCTTGTTGCACCAGGAGGTAAACGAGTGTAAAATGCATCGACATTTTGAGATATGGCGGCGTAGCCAAGTGGTCTAAGGCGACGGTTTGCAAAACCGTTATTCGCCGGTTCGAATCCGGCCGCCGCCTTTCGTTTTTATCCATGCCAGCGGGTGACAAGTGGTTCCTTTCGGTTGCTAATGTCTTTCTAATTAAAGAGTTATGATTCGTGTCGGGTGTTGGTGTTTCATGCTCCTCATTGCCAATAGGAGCCGACGTGTTACTTTCAGGGAAAGCATTTTTTGTAAGTTTTTTGTAAGCTGGTTTGTAAGCGCATTTGCAAGCACTTTCGGATCCATCCACCGGCAAGTCATCGGTGCCCGTTCTCAATCCTGCTTCGGTCGCTGCTTCTCTCTGCTTGCCGCTCAGGCTTGGCAACTCATGCAAGGATTCAATCGCTGCACGTTCATCATGGAGTCCGATGTGAGTATAGGTATCCATCGTCAGGCTAATGGTGCTGTGCCTCGCCAAAGACTGTGCAACTTTCGGCGAAACCCCGCTCTTGCTGAGACTGCTTATGAAGGTATGTCGCAAAGAGTGAAAATCCGCCACACGTCCTGCTCCGTCTCTGTAGGGGATTCCGGTTGCTTCCAAGTCTTTCCGTAACATCTTTGCCGCCTTGTTTATTTTGAAGTTGCCGAAAACTCTTGATGTATCGGCGGCCCCTTGCTCGGCCTTCCACGTCCTCAAGTGCTGTGCCATGTCTGACCGCAACGGCACTACATCATCGCGTCGGTGCTTGCTGTAGGCTGCCAGAACAGTCACAGACGGTTCAGAACCGCTCAGGTTGAACGATTGCCAAGTCAGGAATGCTAACTCCCCGGCTCGTAAGCCTGTGCTCACAGCAAGCACATAAAGCATGGCCCGTTCTTTTCCGGTCATTTTGCTGTGGGTTAGCCCGTTGGCAGTTGCCTTGATTAGCCGCTCAAGCTCATCGTTGCTAAGCGCTCTGCGAGCGTGACGAACATCGGTCTTGGGGTTTTGACCGGATAGATGCGCCAGCGGGTTTTCAGGTGCGCGGCCGTCAGCCACAAGCCAACGGCAAAACTGCTTTGCAGCTTGCAGATAGAAGTTGCTGCTGCGTATGCTCAGCCCCTCTCGTCTTCGTTCGGCAAGATACCGCTGGACTCTGGAAGCGGAAACATCAGCCATGAAAACAAACTTGCAGTTCTCAATCACTGCTTTAGTCCTGTTATGAACTAAACAGGCGTGCTTTTCTGTTGTGCCCTTGTTTACCAGGCTTGCTTTGAACTCGTTTAGGTGTTCAGCCAGTGGCTTTTTGCGGTGTTCCTTGAACTTGTCCACGATTCCGGCCTGTTCAAGCTCGGATTCTTTTTCCAGCTTTGCCGCAAGCTGAGCCGTTGCCTGCTTGTCTTTGAAGCCTTTTACCCGCTTGCGCGTCCCCTCAGCGGCTTTGTAGTCGATATACCAGTATCGGCTTTTTTTCTTTATCCGCCGCCCGGTCTTATCCTTCGCCGTATACTGCTGTTTGAATATGCTTGCCATAATATCACCGTGCCTTTTTCTTTTTCTTTTTGGCAATTGTCAGCCCAAAATACTTGAGCAGAATATCAGCGGTTTCAGCTTTACAGCTTCCGCCCTGTATAATCCGACACAAGACAGCCTGGTCGATGCCAGTGGTCTTACTAATCTCATACCTGCTCTTGCGACAAGTTTTTATTTCTTTTCTCAGAATTTCAATAAGTTTCATATCTGAAGTATACATCATGCTTGTTGTAAGTCAAGCTCCAAATCCGAAAAATGTTATAATTTCTTATATTCTTTCAGTTGGCAATATATCTGAACCTCGTGGCCTGTCTGACAGTCTCAGCAGTTCCGCCTTTGGCAACAACCTTGAGAATCCCATCAGCCTCCAGCAGAAACAGCCAGCGGCTTGCAGTCATCGGTGCGACATTAAACAGCTTGCCAGCGGTCCTGACTGAAAGAAAAAACGGATTCTGCCCGGCTTCGCGCTGTAGTTCCCTGCACAGTGAAACCAGTATCCTAAGTCTCGTATTCTCCGGATACCTCTGAACCGCTATTGAGGGCGGCTCAACCTGAACTGCTCGTTCAAATATCTGAGTCATCGGTTCTTCTCCTTTCGCATACCGTATTCTCGGCCATGCTTTCAAAAAGTCAATCCAAGTTTCCTCAAATTCCTTCGTCCTTATCTTCGGCAGTGCCCTTACGTGCCATGCACGGACAACTTCACGAAACTGACCCGGATCAGCATCAGAAAACTGAGGCAATGACTTGACGGCTCTTGCAAACTCGAAGATTCTCCTGTTGCGCATGCCAAATTCCTGAGGCAGCGTTTCTTCGATTGCTTTTTCAATAACCCCTTTCACCTCTATTGCTTCTGATTGCTCTGGTTGCTCTGTCTGCTCTGTAACATCTGCCTGTTCTCCCAAAAAACCAGCCTGTTCAATGTCAAGTTTTATCAGGTTGCCGTTGCTCAGGGGGTTTACCCATTGATAGACAGGCCCTTCAGGGTGAACAGATGGGGGCAGCAGACAATAACCGCCCTTGCCCCTTAGTTCTCCGTTGGCAATGTGCTTGATACCTTCGATGTCAGCCTCAAAATAAACGTGCATCCCTTTTGCTGTTCTCACCGTTGGCAGCTTCTTTGCAAGGTCAGTATAGGCTTTTGACCACTTCTCATATTCAGCCATAGTGTCAAAGTCCCTACAGGCAAGGTCAGCCGATACCGGCCCTAACACAACGGCGATATTGCGATTGTTTGCAGCAAACCATTTTCGCAGTTGATTCTCGTCCGGTCTTACCTTCTGGTACTGTTTCCAGCTTCTAATCGCAGGCAGTTTCTTGCCTGCTCTTATCGGTATAACACACCAGCCGAGCGCGTGGTAGGCCAGTGCATCGTCCGGAATTGTCTTTGGTTTGTCAGTCATCTTTGTATCCACTGCGCAACAGTTAAGTTGTCTTTTTCATTTCTGCGACTCGCAACACATATTCACATAATCGTTTTCTAAACGGCCTCCAAATCCCTGTTTCAGTGCAGAATTTGGGGGGCTATTTCTGTTAAGTGTTGCGCATCAACCATTTCTTCTTCTTGCTTTACGATATGCCTGACGCCTCCGCTTCATGCCGCAATCGTCGCAGTATCTCTGACGCGGCTTAAGCTCTCCCCCGCAATCGGGGCACTCCCGTACCGGCTTGATGTCCTGCGTCAATTCGCCTCCGATACCAACCTGCTTTTCGTAAAGAGCATAGACCAATTCTTTCCGGCCAGTATCAGCAGCAGTAGGTAGCACTGCCTCTTCAAAATACCGACAACGCTTGCCGTCCTGAACCAAACACCTCTTAGCCAATAAACATCCACCGTAATGATGGTCATAGTTGGCGCAGCCCGGCATCCTGTCCTTCGGGTTTGAACTGCCCTTTAAGAAGGCAATCAGTCCCACTGTTCGCTTCCTTGCCATGATTGCCCCCTAATCTGCCAGTGCCTCGAAGTCTTTCCTGCTGGGTGCTCCCATACCAATCCATCGCTCAATAGTGGATTGCTCCCAGCGTACCGAACCGCCGATGCGCACGGGCGCGGGCAGCTTGCCGCATGAGTTGAGCCTGAAGATTTGACGCTTTGACAGAGATAATCGCTGCCCAACCGTTTTTGCGTCCCACAACTGACAACTGTGTTTTCTTTGTTCGTCCATGACAAGGACCTCCAAATAGAATTTAATAAAACAATTCGATTCATCTGGGGGCCAGTTTAGGGCAAGATTTGGGTGCGCAACGATTGCGCAACTAAGAAACTTCAAAACATGAGTAAAACCGTCTTTAGCGAACAGCTATGCAACGAAAAAAAATGTCAGAATTTCTCTTGCGCAACTTCCGCGCAACACACTGAAGACCTATCAGTGCCTATCAGGGATTTTGTTTGCCCTGTCCTGCAAATCATCCGCTGCATCCTTGAGCACATCTTCGTGTTCACGTTTATATTTCAGCCGGAGAACACTTGATGTGAGCACTTTGCGCTTGCGTCCCCTCTCGCCATTATCCTCTATCTTGCCTTCATCAGCCCATCGGGTAACAGTTCCTCTGGAGACGCTTAAAGAGCTTGCAGCCTGACTTAGTTGCCACCATTCATCTGTACCGTCGGCCTTTCGATACGCTTTGTTATCAGGTTTCTGTGTCTCTGACAAGTTAAGCATTATCCTATCAAAAGCACGGATTGTCTCGTCCCTTGCTTTTTTCTTTTCTCTGTATTTGCAAAGTTTCTCCTCAACGTCCCACGCCTTTATTGCGGCCACATCACCACCTATACACGCTGCCACCATACCTATACTGCTAATGTCTGGAGCGACTATTTCTGGCTCCCTAATCAGGCCTATTACCGTTTCTATATCCCACTTCAGACTAACACCTGTATTTCTGGCCATTCGAGTTATCGTCGGCCAAAAACTCTGTACGTCCTCCATGAACTCCTCACGCTCTTCCAGCGACAGACTCTCCGCACCATCCACTAAGCTACTGAGACGTTTGTGTATATGTGCAAAGCGGCCATACTCTTCTTTTGTGAACGCGTTTTCATTGTCTGCAATAGGTGCTGGCATAGCTTCACTTTCCTGCCCTGTTTCTGCTGGCTTTTCGGCTTTTATCTTTTCTGAAATAAACTCAATTTCTCTTGCCAGCAATTCCCCTTCTTTACTTGTAAGTCGCGAGGGGTCAGGTGCATCTGGTCTGAATAAGGTGCGGTTTTCCTCATCATCAGGAGACCCTTCGAGATATTCAAAATCTGCGAAATGTAGAGTGTCTAAGAACTTGCTTAGAAATTGCTCCGCAGATTCCACACCCAATGCTTGTTCAAGAAGGGAATGAAGTCGTTCTTCGGACATTACTGCTCTATGTACAGCTTTTACTGTTTTAGGGGAATATCCAGAAAGAGCAGCTTCTTCTTCCGCATCCTCACTTCTGACCAAATAGTCAGCATCTCGAACTTGCTTGGCAAGTTCATCTAAATCATTGGCAAAAGGGCCGTATTTCTTGTTAATATCTTCCACTTCTCACCTACGCATTTTCAATTCCTCACCGCCAACCGCTTTTTAATAAATTTACTTTATTGGCCAGCCGCCGCTCAATACATTTTTTGACTTCATGGTTTTGCCTATGAGATTATACGGCTGTGTGTTTACTCACCGAACCTTTTGTCCCAGATAGTTCTTTCCCATCCTGTAAGCTGACCTTCGTCTTTGCAGAACATACAAGACCACTTGATAATCGAAGGGTTGTCTTGGTCAAAAAAAGCAATAATATCACCATCGCAGCCGCCAGAACCCTTCCGACATTTTAGCTGTGTGACATAGTTTACGTCATCGGGGTCTCTTGAGGTAACGGCCTCTGCTATACAGCCCAGAAACTCCCTCAATGTAGCTGCTGGCACGGGAATTTTCACCATGCTAAGATCATCGCCAAGATAATGCCTTAAATTTGCTATGAGTGCCATAAGATTTAGTCCTGTTAAAAGTGCAATTTTATTTTATTGGCCAGGCCCCGCCGCAACAAGCTACGAACTAACGTCGGATTGAAAAGGTATAGCCATATTTCCAGCCTTTGCCGCTGGTATCTTCCTCATATCCCTGGGCCAGCATTCTCCTTTCCCATTGCCGGGCAGCCGTCTCGGACGTGAATTGCTGCATAACTCTGAAGTCGTGAGGGTTTCCACGTTCCCCCTTTCTTCTTTTCGGCTCATCGGTAAGTCCTGCATACTTCATAAACACTCAACTTTCGTAGGATTCTTTTCTATAATAATTTCTATCCTGTTGCTACTTTATTGGCCAGCCGTAGTTGGCTTCGTTGATTTCTCCGTTCGGCAGCATATTATCAGGGTGGTAAACGCCTTGCTCTTCTAACTGGTATCTTTTGCAGTTTTTCCAATTCCCATCGGATTTACAGTACGTTTCTGCCCATTCGTTAGAAAGCTTGCCTTGACTTTCAAACCTTCTCAAAGGACAAATAGTATACCATTTACATTTCATTTTATTGGCCGGCTACTGTGGCTGTCGATCGTTATCCATGCAAACTATCTACTTTTTTAATCAATCTGATTGATAACTATTTCTTATCTGGTGGTAAATTCTTTTTCTGTTCTTCAATCATTTTAACAGTCCTGTCAAAATCGCTGTCCTGCTTATCTCTGCTTTCAATTCTTTTTTGGTTAAATTTTTCGTATTCTGCCTCTGCTAATTGTTTGGCCATCTCGTGAGATATTCGGCCTGCATCTTTCAAAATATTCCTGTCATTCAGACTAATAAAGCTGTTCAGTTTATTTATCCAGTCTTTCATATACATCGGTATCCGGCGCATCGCCTGACCTTGGGCAAAGACAAGATACTGCTCAACAAGGTTGTTCAATGCGGCAAGCTCATTTTCTTTGAGATAGTTTTTAGCGATAACAATATCGCCTTTGCGAACCTTCTCACCTCTCCAGCTTGTAAGCCCCATATTAGGTTTACTCGAATCAACTCTTTTATGAACAATCTCAGCGGCAGTCATTCCCGTTATAGCCCAGTGCAGCTTATTCTGTACCGTCTTGAAAAAAGTAAGGCTTAACTCATCGGTCGGGTCATAATCTGTACTTGTTGAATAAATATCCGTTATCTTCTGGTAGAACCGCCGCTCTGATGTCCTGATTTCCTGAATCCGCCGGAGCAGCTCATCAAAGTAATCAAACGGATGGTCGGGGTTTTTCAGCCGTTCATCATCCAAAACAAAGCCCTTGACGATGTATTCTCTTAGCCTTTGTGTTGCCCATTGCCTGAAACGGGTTGCTATATGAGATTTTATCCGGTATCCAACCGATAGTATCATATCAAGATTATAGTGCTTAACTTGTCTGCTTACCTGCCTGCTGCCTTCGGTTTGAACTATTAAGTAATCCTTAACAGTTGCCTCCTGGTCAAGCTCGGCCTCGTCATAAATGTTTTTAATATGGATATTTATGTTTGGCGTAGTTGTCTGGTAAAGCTCCGCCAACCCCGCCTGATTGAGCCATAAAGTCTCACCTTCCAGCCGGACTTCTATTTTCGTCTGCCCGCCTTCGGTCTGGTAAATCAGAATATCTCCGCCCTTTGGCGCAAGCTCATTTTTTGCCATTATTTATCCCTTCTGCAAACTATCGCAAACTATCTGATTTATTCAATCGCGCGATTCAACCAAATCGATTACCGCCTTCCTATCTTATTGGCCGGCCGCCAAGTTCAGACACAGACTAAGTTATCCATTTATCAGCCAAAAGCTCTGCTTGTTTCAAAATATTTTCCGTTGCCAACAATTGCTTGTCGGGCGGATAACCATATTGTCGAAGAAGTCTTTTCACAACGACCTTCAATTTAGCTCTGACATTTTCCTTTATTGTCCAGTCAATCGAGGTGTTGGCCTTAACCCTCTGAACCAGGACCCTTGCCAAGTCTCTCAGAATCTCATCGCCTAAAACATCTCTTGCGCTTTGGTTATTCGCCAAGGCATCATAAAAGGCCAGTTCGTCATCGCTAAGATTAAACTGCTCGCCTCTTTTGTCGGAGTCCCTTATTTCCTTTGCCAGCCTGATAAGTTCTTCAATAACCTGTGCTGTCGTAAGCAGGTTGTTTTGATACTTCTTTATGGCGTTTTCGAGCATTTCAGAAAACTTTTTGCTCTGAATCAGGTTTTTCCTTGTCCGAAACTTTATTTCATCATTCAAAAGTTTCTTCAATAACTCCAAAGCAAGGTTCTTTCTTTCCATTCCCTGAATTTCTTTGAGGAACTCATCGGAAAGAATCGAAATATCCGGCTTCTTTATCCCCGCCGCATCAAAGACATCGATAATCCCCTCCGAAACAACCGCCTTATCGACAATCTGCCTAATCGCCGTTTCAATCTCCGCATCGGATTTACCCGTTCCGGTCGGCTCAAACTTTATCAATCTTGCTTTTACCGCCTGAAAGAACCCGACATCATCTTTTATTTCCATCGCTTTTGGATGAGGCACGGAAATGGCGAATGCCTTTGAAAGATTAAGCACCTCTCTTGTAAATCTGTCTTTACCGTCTTCAAGACTTAAAATATATTCCTGTGTCTCAAGGATAATGGTTAATTTCTGCTGAGTATCGGCTTTGAAAAATCTCTTATAGTCGAACTTGTCAAACATTTGGCAGACGATTTCATATTTTTCGAGCATTTTCGCAACAGCCTGCTCCTGATCCAGCGTAGGTGAACCCTTGCCTCCGCTTAGGGTATAAGTCGCAAGAGCAATTTTCAAATCAGAAGCAATCCCGATATAATCAACAATAAGCCCGCCGGGTTTATCGCGGAATATCCGGTTCACCCTTGCAATCGCCTGCATCAGGGTATGTCCTCTCATCGGCTTATCAACATACATCGTATGCAGACAGGGAACATCAAAGCCCGTCAGCCACATATCGCAGACAATAACCATTTTTAACCTGTCGTCAGGGTCTTTGAATCTTTCGGCAATCTCTTTTCTGTCGTCTTTATTGGTGTGGTGAATCTGCCAGTTTTCAGGGTCTGATGACGAGGAAGTCATTACAACCTTTATTGCACCTTTTCTTTTATCGGTATCGTGCCAGTGAGGTCGCAATGTGATAATCTGGTCGTACAATTCAACGGCAGCCCTTCTGCTTATGCAGACAATCATTGCCTTTCCGTCAAAGACCTCCTGCCTTTTCTCAAAGTGGTCAACTAAATCAGCCGCAACGATTTTCAGCCGTTCCTTATGGCCTACAATCGCTTCACGCTGCGTCCATTTCGCCTTTGCCTTTTCCGATGCGGTTGTTTCCTCGCCTTCCGTGATGGCTTCTACTTCCTCATCGAGCGTTTCTGCTTCTTCCGGCTTTAAGTGAACCATTGCAAGCCGTGATTCATAGTAAATTTTTACCGTCGCCTCATCTGCTATCGATTGCTCGATATCGTAAACATCTATATAATTTCCGAACACTGCCGGAGTAGAGGCATCTTCCTTTTCAATCGGCGTAGCGGTAAATCCGATAAATGATGCTTTAGGCAGGGCATCCCTTAAATACTTTGCAAAGCCGTAAGTAGTCCTTACTCCGCCTTTTTTATCCTCAATATTCTTTGACTTAAAACCGTAATGGCTTCTGTGCGCTTCATCGGCAATAACAACGATATTTTTTCTTTCGGACAAAAGGTCATAAACGGTTGCCCCCTCATCGGGTGAGAATTTTTGAATTGTCGTAAAAACAATCCCCCCGCCTGCCGTCTTTAACAGTGTCTTTAAGTGCGGTATGCTCTCTGCCTGAATCGGCTCCTGTCGCAGTAGTCCTCTGCAACCTGCGAATGTATCGAACAACTGGCCGTCAAGGTCGTTTCTATCGGTAACAACAACGACCGTCGGGTTATCAAGCTTTAAAACAATCTTTCCGGTATAGAAAACCATTGATAAGCTTTTTCCCGAACCCTGCGTATGCCAGACAATACCTGCCTTCCTGCTTCCTTCCTGTGAGGCCGCCGAGATGGTCGATTCCACCGCCTTATTAACTGCGAAATACTGATGATAGGCGGCTATCTTTTTAACGGTTACAACAAAGCTTTGCCCGGTCTTGTTATCTTCTTTCTTTGTCTTTTCAAATACGATGAATTGCTTAACCAAATCAAGCAGTATGTCTTTCCTCAGCATCCCTTTAATCATCGTTTCAATCTGCGGAACGGTTGCTTTATCTTCCCGGACACCGTCAACGGATTTCCAAGCAGCGAACCTGCCAAAATCGCTTGATATTGTCCCTGCCTTTGCGTCGAAGCCATCGGAGGCAATTAAAAGGCCGTTATAATAGAAAAGAGAAGGGATGGCGTTTTTGTAATTCTGCAACTGGGTAAATGCCTTTGCGACGGTCGCATTTTCATCTGCCGGGTTTTTAAGCTCAATCACCACTAAAGGCAGGCCGTTAATAAATATCACCACATCGGGACGTTTATTGATATTGTTTTCAATTACCGTGAACTGATTACAGGCCAGAAATTCGTTATTCCCGATTTCTTCAAAGTCAATAAGTTTGACCTTATCGCCCCTTATATTGCCCTCGACCAGATACTCAACTTCGATTCCTTCGGTAAGCATCCTGTGGAATGCTTCGTTGTTATCTATGAGGTTTTGGCTCGGAAGATTCAAGACCTGACGCAATGCCTGCTCTTTGGCTTCACCGGGGATAGAAGGGTTTAAGGTTTCAACGGCGTTTTTCAATCGCGCCGGTAGTACAACTTCGCTTAGATTCGTTCTTTCCTCCTCCTGCTTCTCAGGCGAAAGATATTCAAACCCCTGCCCTGCTAAAAGCTCAATGACAAATTCTTCAATATGTGATTCAAAGATTGGGGTCATTGCATTATATCTCTTCAATATCGTTCAGTTCAGAAATATCAAGCTTCTTTATAATCGGTGATAATACTCTGTGGAAAGTTTCTATTGTATTCTTTAGCCATTGATGCTGCCGTTCCCAATCCTTCTGATCAGTCGGGTCAGCCTTATAATACACTTCAAGATGACTTTCTTTTGCCTCTGGCAACTCTCTCCAGTCCATTTCCATGCCAATTTGCCGCTCAATCTGTTCTTTGTATTTAGCTTTCAGTATTTTGAAATACGAAACTTTATCATCACCAGCAACATTTAGATATAATCCAATTTCCTTGTCACGTGTGTTCATGCGAGCGACTATATAAAAATATGAACGTCCAATTGCAAAAGTAGTCCAGTGTTGTGGATGTGGCTTCTGACATTTAACAAAACTACCGGATTTTTCCATAAACTCTTTAAAAGTTGTCCAATAGTCCAGTTGTAGTAACTTTGTGTCTGACAAACCCGTTTTTTTTACTTCCGATTTTATTGAACGGCTCCAGTCATTTGGCTTGGAAATAATGTTAAACTTAGGAGCAATATCAGAATCGCCAATTTTCCATAGCTCTATCTCAAGGCCGAAAAAGTTGACATCCTCGTCGGTCTTTTCATTAAGCCAATCCAAAGCTGTGCGGTGCTCGTCCGTAAAATCCTGAGCAATCCAGACAATAGTTACCGCCTCAAGTCCAGCAGCATAGGTTAAAAGCTGACCAAGATGGATATGATCTGTTTTCTCAAGCTGATTTTCTATCAGCACCCAGTTGTTATTGGCAGTATCCTTGCATAAAATATCGGCTCTGAATGGGCCGACATTTTGTTCCTGGGCTTCCACTTCCAGTTCAATTCCGATGGTATCACCCAGTAAAGCAATATTTTTTTCGGAAGCAAGCCACGGGGTAAAATGTCCCGCTTCACTTGTCCAAACATCCCTCAATTCGACCTTTTCAAGTATTCCAAGCTTTTTCATATTTTCTCCAATTGCTTTTTTAATCCTTTACTCTTATTTCCCCCTTCATCAGTTTCGGCAACAAGACGGTATATTCGAGAACACATTGGCTAATCATTGCTTTATTTCTTTCACCATATCAGTTTTATTCTCGACTTGTTGCCATAACACAACTTCTCTCTTTTGAAAAATCTTATTATCAATACATGAAAAGTTTATACCTGGTTGAGGGCTAATGGCCAGTATCTGTAAATTGGGCAACAAAATACCTGCCTGTTGATTTATTTGAATGATTTTTGAATTTTCGGGGAACTGCGTTGCAGAATACCATTGCCTAGCAATTTTTTGGCTTTTCAAATTTTCGCTTTCAATCACAGCCAATGGCACATCAATAAAAGTCTTATCAGCATCCGGAATTTTATCTTCATAGGGGTCTTTAAAATTTAATTCACTTTCATAAGATAAATACAAATTCCACATGACTTGCTCCAAATTTTCATCTGCTTTTTCAATGTTTAACCCGATTATTTCTTGGGCTTCTTTCCTATTAATCAAATGGTAATGTGAGTATAGCTTTTCAACTAATATTTCTACAATTTTATCAATTTGTTTGTCCTCGTAAGCAAAGGACAATAGCTTTTTTGTATCTTCTCTGGCTTTTATATATTCCCGATAAGCCCTTCCAAGTGTTAAAGGCGATGCTTCATCTGTTAATTTTTCGAAAGCTTTGATGCTTTGATCTTCTGCTTTGATTTCAAATTTGTTTTTGAGAAAGTTTATATATCCTGACATGTCTTCGACCGAAACATCCAATCGTTCACCCTTCTTTACTGAAGAAACGATCGGATCAACCGGGCCTAATTCTGCAAGCCTACCCATAATAATTTTATCCGCTCCAATAGATATTGCCGTTGCACAACTGTGAGCTCTGTATGGAACGATGACGCAAAACTTTTTTGAGAATTCCCTTACTAAATTAACCACTCCCCACGCAACAATCGAAGCTCCTCCTCTACTGTACAAAAATAAATCAACATCATTTCCTTTTATTGGTTTCAGATGGTCGTAAAGTTCCCGTAACATGGAGTCATCAATCATAGAGGTAATCCCGGGTCGATCGCTTGTAATATAAGTTATCACTTTAGTCTTTCTAATGTCTTGCAGCTTTTTTATCAAATCCTTTGAATCCATTTTTCAGTCTCCTTTTAAATTCTGATTTGTTTGCATCAATCTTTAACTCTTATTTCCCCCTTCATCAGTTTCGGCAAAAGCAGATCACGCAGCTTTGAGAGGGTTTGAATTTCTTTAGCATTAACCTTCAATCGTTGCACCATTGGTTTGATCAGTTCACTGAATCTCACCAGAATATCATCGGAAGGGACGATAACATCAAAGTCCGCCAACGAATCCGCTGGAACTCTTTGTCTGCCGCTTGACCCCGTCATTTGACCTATGGCAAAGTTTCTGAAAGCGTTACTGCGCCCAAGCAAATATCCGTAGAACAAGGGAAACGGCGCTTTCGGGCGAAGCACAATAAACTCCGTTGATCCCCAGCCAACTTCCTCATCGTCCAGGAAATCTACAAAAGCTGTTTTTCCGTTTTCAAGGCACGGCGTAATTCTTGCGAGCAACGTATCACCGTTGGCAAACTTGCTTCCAGAGCTAAACTTTCGATTGTAGCACCCTTCCGCTCGGTGGCCTTGCGTGGGCATCGCTTTCATATCCAGATACGGGGCAAATTGTCCTCTCTTGAGATTTCTAACGGGGTTTATCCCAAGAACATTCGGCAGCTTGGCCGCGCTCCATCCATCCGGCAGGCCGGTTTTGCTGTTTATTTTTAACTCTTCACCTTTAACTTTGAATTTTACAAACCATTCCTTAAAAATTGTCTGTGCGATGGATTCAAGGGTCTTGTTCTGCCGCCGCAACAACTCTATCTTGTCGTCAAAAGAAGAAAGCACAGCAGCAATCGCCTTCTGCTCAGGCAGGGGTGGGAGGAGAATAGGAAACATCCCAATATCGTCAGCACTTATGTTTTGTTGGACGCTGCTGCCAGAAGAATATCCCTCGATAAACTTGCTGAAATTACGAGAGAACACCGAATAGTAAACAAAATCCTTGTCTGCGATGTTTTGTAATGCCTCTATCTTTGCAACGCGCTGATTCAGATACGCTCTTTCATGCGACGCGATCCTTCCGACTTTTCCTATCGTAGCGCCGGTCATGGCCACGAGATAATCGCCGTGTCCCAAAAGGAATTTCTTGATTCGGTCTTTGTCATAGTGGTCGATGGCAATTCTCTGTGAATTGTCTATGTCCACGTAAGGGGGTTTGATGTCCGTTATTTTGACAACCGGAAAGCCCTCCGTATTTGAGAAGTGCTCTCCTTTGAATGCGAAGCCACCGATCACTTCGGCCACTTCCCCCAGCGTTGTTTCCTTCCAGCTATCCTTCATGCCATGTCTATTTCTTCTTACCTTCAGTAATTGGCCGATTTGCCGGTGGTATTGGCTTGCCGCCTTTAGCGTTAGTGACAAAGGCGTTAACTGGCGAAGCTGGTTTGGTTGCCGGTTCACCTTTTGTAATCTCTTGATTTGGCGGCGCTGCTGGTTTACCTGCGGTCATATCTTGATTTACAGGCGCAGGAGGTGGTGATTGTTTCTCATCAGTCATATTGTCATTCCTTTACAGTATTCATATATCGCTTAGGCTATTTCTTCTTACAGATTCTGACATTACGCGGTGGCCGAGGCTTAGGAAGCGCAGGGGATTTGCTTTTTGAAGTTTTCTTAGCTTTATGTTTCTTCTTGGCAGCTTTCTTCATTCTGGCCATAGTTATACCTCCTGAAACTTCAACAAAAGATAAAGAAATGCTTGCATTGAGATAGGCACAGTGGCAAGTGAGGCCATAAGAACGCAGCGATAAAAATACTGCCTTCGTCTTTCGTTTATGGGCGCGTTGTTTGCCTGTGCCTCTGCAAGTTTCTCCGTGATTTCCCGCAATAGAGCAGTATTGACTTCTTCATCTTCACTGCCTGACTCCTTGAGGTACTTGTCATAATCATCACGCCATTTCTGCCAGAGTTTCATTGAAGCAATTGTCTTATACTTGCCTTTTCGTGGCAGGACAAAGAGTACGCCAAAAACCACACTCGCCCCGACGGTCAAGACTCCGACAAGAACAGACAGATAATACAGGAACACATCAACCCTTGTGAAAATCTGGTTGAAAATGTCAATCCTTCCCAACTTGTACACTATCGCGCCAAGCAAAGATAGAAAAACCAAAACGAAACTGACCCGCTGATAAATCTGATCCGTTTCTTTCATTTCAAATTCATATTGTCTGTAGCACAGTTCATAAAAGTCTTTGCTTACGGCATCCTCGTTTTTAGATTTCATATCCCAGCCCCTCCAGATTTCTCTTTATCGCTTTATTGAGCTTCTTTTCCTCTTCAATCTGCTTCGCAAGCTCGGCGGTTAGCTGCTTCATTTTCTCCTCGAAAGGTATGCCATCGTCCTCTTCCTCTTTTATCCCGACATAGCGGCCGGGGGTCAGGACGAAATTATGCTTCTGGATTTCTGCCAGTTTTGTGGATTTGCAGAAACCCTTAATATCTTCGTATTTGCCGCCCTTTGTTCGCCAGTTGTGATATGTCCCGGCGATTTTGGCAATGTCATCTTCGGAAAATTCGCGGTGCGTTCGGTCTCTCATAAAGCCGATTTCTCCTGCATCTATAAAAAGGATTTCGCCGCTTCTTTTTCTGTCGCCGTTTCCTACTCTTTTTCGGGAGATAAACCATAGGCAGGCCGGAATCCCGGTATTATAGAAAAGCTGCTTCGGCAATCCCACAATGCAATCGACGAGGTCGTTTTCAATTAATTGCTTTCGTATATCACCTTCGCTATTGGTCTGGCTGGAAAGTGAACCGTTGGCAAGGACGCATGCCATTATTCCTTTGGGGGATAAATGGTAAATCATATGCTGGAGCCATGCATAATTGGCATTACCTGCCGGAGGAACTCCGTATTTCCAACGTCCATCTTTTGCTAATAACTCACCTGACCAGTCGCTATCGTTAAAAGGAGGATTGGCAAGTATAAAATCGGCCTTTAAGTCCTTGTGGGCATCGTTAAGAAAAGAGCCTTCATTATTCCATTTTACCTGAGAGCCATCTATCTGGCGGATTGCAAGGTTCATCCGGCAAAGGCGATATGTCGTCTGGTTTGATTCCTGACCATAAATTGCAATATCATCAATTTTGCCCTGATGGGATTCAATGAACTTTTCGCTCATTATAAACATCCCGCCTGAACCGCAGCAGGGGTCAAAGACCCTGCCTTTATACGGCTCGATCATTTCGACCATAAGGCGAACGATTGATTTGGGCGTATAGAACTGGCCGCCTTTTTTGCCTTCGGCGTTGGCGAATTCGCCAAGAAAGTATTCATAGACCCTGCCTAAAATATCCTTGCTCTTTGCAGCCTCATCGCCGAGGGCGATATTACCAATTAAGTCGATAAGTCCGCCGAGTGCGGCTTTGTCAAGGTTAGGCCGGGCAAAGACTTTGGGTAATATGCCTTTGAGGGTGGGGTTTTCCTTTTCGATTGCCTCCATCGCATCATCGGCATCTTTCCCGATAGAGGGCAGTTTCGATCTTGAGTGAAGATATGACCATCGGGCGGTCGAAGGCACAAAGAAAACATTTTCGGCTCTATATTCATCTACATCTTCTGGGTCTGAGCCTTTATAGTCGCCAATACCATCGATGAGCTTATTATGAAGCGATTCGAAGGAATCGGAAATATATTTGAGGAAAACAAGTCCAAGTGCGATATGCTTATATTCAGCTGCGTCGATATTCTTTCGCAGCTTGTCTGCCGCCTTAAACAGCGTTTTTTCAAAGCTTTCGGATATATTGTTGTTCTTCTTCTTTGCCATATAGAAATTCCTGAGTCATGTGCGATTGACTATGATAACCGGCAGTTTTGCGCCATATAAATTACCTCGGGTTTTATATCTTATCTTTTCGCTTTCCCCTCTTGCTTTTGATCTTCTTTTGCATCGATTTTCTGTGACCTTGCGACTCTGTCAGATAGCCAATTTCTGTTTTTGGCTTAGCTTCTTCGGCAATCATATATTTTAGAACAGCGAAGACCTGCTGGAACTGCTCATCGTATTTGCGCTCCATTGATTCGATTTTACGGCGTAAAATGGCATTGTCAGCAAGGATTTGACGCAGTTTGACAAAGGTTCGCATTATGGCGATGTTGACCTCTACAGCGCGTTTACTCCGCAGGACGCTTGAGAGCATTGCCACTCCCTGCTCAGTAAAGGCATAGGGACGATATCGCCTGCCGCCACGGCCTTTTTTTGAGGTCGCAATTTGCGACCTCAAACACTCAACCTCGGCGTTGGACAATTGAAACATGAAATCCAATGGGAAACGCTCAATATTGCGTTGAACCTGTTCATTAAGGCGCTTCGTAGTTACCTCGTACAGAGCAGCTAAATCTTTATCCAGCATTACCTTCTGCTTGCGAATCAGATAGATGCACTGCTGAATCCTCTCAATCGATATCATTAAAGCCATTTTTTTCGCCATTGAGCAGTTCCTCACTCTGTTTACCAAAGGCACATCAGGCTCAAATGATACCAATAACTGCCAAATGTAACAAGTGGATTCTTCTCACAATCCGTGAAAAAAGACGCCCGCCAACTGCCGCGCTGCTCCAACTTGACCGTAGGTGTCGGTCGTCTACCAGGCTTCATAATAGCTCCAAGTTTTTTGCTCTATTTCGTGAAAAAAACAGCAGCGGGGGCGAACGGTCTCCATTTCTCAGGCTATAGAGATTTCACCCCGCCTACCCCTTCTGAAACTCTCTGTTTGCCTTATTTCTCGCTTGTCAGACCATTTGAAATACAGTATGATTTACGGAGATTGAGGTGTGTAAGGCATATTTGAACCATAAGCGGGTCGGGGCTTTCTCCCTCTCCTCTCTCCGCCTTCCCCGGCCCGCTGCTTTTTACCCACTGACAAAGTAAACTTGGCGGGTTTGCAGGTGCAGCCCCTCAACGGTGTCCGGCGTAAGGGCGTTTGTGCCAAAGGTGGGCACACGGCTTGCACGCAAGCACAAACCGGAGTCAGTACGCCTGCAATCAGATAACGGACTGTTTTTCTGCCGCGGTTGTATGCTTTCCGCTTGCCCAACCGCCCCGCCAAAGGGCTATTAACCAACAGAAGCGCGGCAAGGCGGCAACGCCGGAAGGCCTGAATACCACAAAGAATACAGACTCCTGTGCTATAGTTTTGGAGTGTAACTCCTTAGTAGACAAGTAGTAAAGTAATTCTGTAGTTTTTATATATGGCAGCCCCAAAGTGGATAGTTTTTGTCGTGAGTTCAAAATCCGGCAAATTTGTCTTTTGGCTATATTAACATACATGCCATACCCCCAACCCCCCTCC
>Ga0210003_1000329_pt1 | contig 42680 bp, 66 predicted proteins | sample LantaG_FD_182804 | JGI IMG/M metagenome (GOLD analysis project Ga0210003, IMG submission 182804) | Deep subsurface microbial communities from Baltic Sea to uncover new lineages of life (NeLLi) - Landsort_02402 metaG (SPAdes) (version 2) | ecosystem: Environmental > Aquatic > Marine > Oceanic >...
CTCTTCCGTATAAAAACATCCCTTTATAAGATATAGGAGTTGATAACATGGGTAGAAATGCGCTACCGATTGATATATTAAAAGCTAAAAACAAAAAACACCTAACAAAAGCTGAAATTAAACAACGTAAAGAATCTGAAATTAAAACCGGTAATAATAAATTAGTTTGCCCAACTTATATTAAAAGCGATTCTTTAGCTTTTACAAAATGGAAAGAAATAATTGCAATATATAAGAATGTTGATTTTGTTTCATCGGGCGATACGGGAATGCTAGGACGCTATTGTAAAACTTTTAGCGAATACCAAGTATTACTTAATGCTTATCAGAGAGTTTCAGAAATCCATTATGATTGTAAAGAACTCAATGAAGCAATTGATGGAAATTATTATGATGAAGAGAATGATAAAACCAAAGTTTTATTTAGTTATAAAGTAAGAAAGCAACTTGAACACTTGTTTTCCATCGACGCAATATTAACAATTGAATCAGCTATAAATAAGAAACAAGATATGCTTATTAAGATGGAAGATAGATTGTTTCTTAATCCTTTAGCAAAAGTGAAAAACATTCCAAAAGTAGAAAAAAAACAGCCTAAAGATTCAAATGCTGGAATGTTTGGTGATTGACTATGTATATTACAACTCAATACGCAACCGACATAGTTTACGGTGATATTATATCCTGCAAATGGGAAAAATTAGCATGCAAACGGCATCTTAATGATTTGGAAAGACAGGGTACTGAAAACTTTCCATTTGTTTTTGACGAAAGTAGGGCAGACAGAATAATTAACTGGTTTAAATTATGTCGGCATGTGAGAGGTACGGGAGATATTGCTGGTAAACCAATCGAACTTGAACCTTGGCAAATTTTCGATTTATCAAATGTGTTTTCGTGGGTACATAAAGAAACAGGAAAAAGAAAGTACAAAACCGCTTACATAAGAGTTGGACGAGGAAATACCAAGTCAACTATGATGAGCGGTATTGCTAATTACGGAATGTGTGCAGATGCTTTATATCCACCTAATAGACCTGATTTGGCAAAATATGAAGCAAGTCCTGAAATTATTGTTGGCGCTGTAGACAAAGAACAAGCAAATATAGTTTGGGGCGATGCCCGGGAAATGGCCTTGGCCTCACCTGATATAGAAAAAAGATTGAAAATTCAGAAAGTAGCCATAACACATAAAACTCGAGGAGGAAAGATAAGAAAGCTTTCAAAGGACAGCAAAAACAAAGATGGCGGTAGTCCTTGTGTGATTATAATTGACGAGTATCATGCACATCCAACAAGTCTGATTAAAGATGTAACCGCTTCAGGTAAGGGCAAACGCTCACAATGTTTGGAATTCATAATCACAACCGCCGGAGAAGATGCTGAAAACAGTCCATGCTTCAAAGAAGACAATATCTGTAAAAAGATTCTTTCAGGAGAAATCCCAAACGAATCTTATTTTGTAATGATACGTGAAATTGATGACGAAGATGATCCGCATGATAAGACCTGTTGGATTAAAGCAAATCCGATGTTTCAAAATAAGAACGAATATTCGGAGGAATTGTTTAATACGGTAAATGATGAATATGAGCTTGCTTTCGGTAGCGGAGATTCCTCAAAGATTCGGCAATGGATGATAAAGCGTGTTAATCGATTCCAAGCAAGTGCAGAAAATAAATACTTCTCTGGATGTATGGAAAAGTGGAAATCCCTTGCAATACCACGAGAAGAATTCTTGAAGCTTGTCAAGGGTCGTGAATGTTATAACGGCGAAGATTTAAGTAAATGTATAGATTTAACTGCATCGGGTTTTGTATTCAGGCTTGATGATGGACGATATGCAGTATGCGCTCATGGATTCATACCGGAAGATACTGTCATAAAACATGAACATACGGACAAAGTACCATATCAATACTGGGCTAACGAAGGATGGTGCACAATTACGCCGGGCGCAGTAACGGATGATAGAGAAATCAAAAGTTATTTGCATGATAAAGAATTTGATCAGGGTTGGAAAATAAAAGAATTATGCTGTGATCCTTACGGAGCTCGTCAATTTATGAATGAAATGGGACCGGACGGGGAGGGATATACAGTTGTTGAAGTACGACAAGGATTTACATCTTTATCTGAACCGACAAAAAAATTAAGGGAATTTGCCCTGCAAGGAAAGCTCGTCCATGATGGAAGCCCATTATTGACGTGGTGTCTCAGTAATGCAATTGAGTTAATGGGCGAAGGGCAATTAATAAAATTATCAAAAAAACATAAAGATGATACGCAAAGGATAGATTTAGTGGCTGCAATAATAAATGCCTTATTCCGGGCCTTGCTGAATGAACCTAAAAGTACTTGTCCTTATTCAGCAGATAGAGGCATAATTTTATTATAAAAGAGGTGAAAAGCGTTTGAAGTTTAATATATTTGGGAAAAAGTTTGAAATAAATATAAAAAATCAATTAACACAAAGCTTGCCGCATTTATCGGATGATTCTGCCTGGAATAACTATTTGAGCGGTAAGGGATATGCAGTATCTGCTTCCACTGCATTGAAGGTTGCAGTTGTAATTCGGTGCGTTGATGTGGTTGCAAAGACAATGGCTTCTTTAGGTTGTCATTTGCAGAAAGAAACTGAACACGGTAAAGTAAAAGCACAGAACCATCCGTTATATAAAATACTTCGTATGTTGCCAAACCCTAAAACTACATCGTATGAATTTTGGCATATGTATATTGCAAATCTCATGTTGAGTTGGGGAGCGTTTGCAAAGATAGAAAGAGATCAGAATGGATTTATCAAGGCATTATGGAATATACCGACGTGCAGAGTATATCAAAACTGGAACGCTATAACTGCCGAAAATTATATTGACGTGACTTGGAGCAATGGGAAATATGAACACCTTTACGAAGGCCAGTATATGTATACTCCGGGTTTTAGATTCCAAGACGAAACAAATCCGGAAGACGCTATCAGAATTGCTTCCGATGTGCTCGGTTTAACAATGGCCCTTAATGGATATGCTAAGGACTTTTTTGAAAATGGAAGCAATCTTGGAGGATTCTTGGAATACCCGGCTGCAATTAATCCTGAAGCTTTTAATAAATTTAAAGATGATTGGCAGAAAATATACGGCGGCGTAATGAATCAGCATAAATGGGCCATTCTTGAAGGCGGCTTCAAAGTTAATAAAATGGATAGCAATCCAACGGATGCACAAGCTTTGGAATCGCGCAAAATGCAGATTGAAGAAGTATGTCGGATATGGGGTGTACCTCCGCATAAAGTCTTTATGCTTGACAGAATGACTTTCAACAATGTTGAGCAAATCAATATTGAGTATGTTCAGGAATGCTTAAATCCGATGGCTGAAAGATTGGAACAGACACTTTTTAAAGATTTATTGAACAGCAAAGAACAGAATAAACTTTCGGCAAACTTCAATGTAAACAAGCTTCTGAAAGGCGATACAGCGACACGAACAGCCTATTACAACTCATTACGTCAAAATGGAGTAATGAATGCAAACGATATAAGAGATTTAGAAGAAATGAATCTAATTCCTGTAGAAGAAGGCGGCAATGAATATCTTGTCAATGGCAACATGATCTCGCTGAAAAATGCTGCTGCAAATCTTCCAAAAGCATTGCAAAAAGGAGGACAAAATAATTGAAAAAATTAAATGTTGAAGGATATATAGTGCCAAATGAAGACAAATGGATATATGAAATGTTTGGAGTATCTTCAATTTCACCAAATGATTTAAGAAATTTTTTAGCTGATGCAAACGGTGAAGAAATCGAATTAAGAATTGATTGTTTTGGAGGAAGTGTTTGGACAGCTTCTGATATGTATTCCGATTTAAGAGATTATGAAGGAAAATCAACGGCCAACATAATCGGTCTTTCTGCATCGGCTTCAACAGTAATGATGTTAGGATGCAATAAAGTTATAGCTTCGCCGACAGCTCAATTTATGATGCATAATGCACAAAGGTCAGCGAGTGGAGATTATCGCGATATGGAACAAGCGGCAATCATGCTGAAAAGTGTTAATGAAACTATCATAAATGCTTATGAAATAAAAACCGGAATGAAAAGAAAAGAATTGGCTGCAATTATGAATAAAGAGACATGGATGACGGCGCAAGAGGCAAAAAAGTATGGATTCATTGATGAAATAAATTTAAAAGAAGGAGAAATTTTATCTGACATACAAATATCTGCCATTATGGAAATGACCGGAAAGGTTTATAATACAGCATCAATTAATGCTGCAAAAGTGCATGAATATGTAAAAAAATTAAAAAATATCGAAACAGGTAATGAAACAGAAACAGAAACGGAAAACGGAACCGGATTACACAGGGAGGAAACTCAGCCTGTTATCATAGCACAGCAAGGAAAATTCAATGAATTAAAACTAAAACTATTAGGAGGTATTTAACGATGGATGGAAAGAAAATCATAGAACTAAAACAGGAACGCGCAACATTAACAGCTAGTATCAGAGCAATAATGACAGAATTTGATAACAAGGAAATGGAAGGCGCGAAAAAAGATGAATTGGTAAAGAATGAGAGCAGGTTTGATGAAATAAACAACTTAATTATCAAAGAAGAAAAGCAGCTCGAAAGGGAAAGAATCACCGGCGAAAACTTGAACGATGATGACGAAACAAAAGATAAAGGTAGAATTGATGAAGCGCAAGCATCATTCAGGGATTACATTACTACCGGCAGCAAAAATGCGTTTGAAGTCTATAATGCTTTGCAGCAGGATAATCCGACACAGGCTGGTTATTTGGTGCCACCGGAAAAATTTGTTAATGATCTGATCAAGGAACTGGATAATAATTTGTTTATTAGACAGAAAGCAAAAGTACTTCCGGTATTGAAAGGCGCACAGTCCTTGGGATATCCCACAAGAACAGCAAGAATGACTGCTGCAGTATGGGGTACTGAAATAGCAGCACCTACGGCAGATACGACATTAGCATTCGGAAAAAGAGAATTCAAACCGAACCCTGCAACCGCTGAAATCTTGATATCGAAAACACTTATTAGGAATGCACCCGGAGTTGAAGGAATTGTTCTTGGCGAAATGGCTTGGATATTCGGAGAATTGCTTGAGACTGCTTATATGACAGGTAGTGGAAGCGGACAACCTCTCGGATTATTCACGGCTTCAGCTGATGGCATATCTACATCAAGAGATGTATCGACCGGCAATACAGCTTCTGAAATCAAATTTGATGGCTTGATTGAAGCAAAGTACAGTATAAAAGACCAGTATCAAAGGAATTGCGAATGGATATTCAATCGCTTGGCAATCAAACAACTTGCAAAGCTTAAAGACAGTGAAGGACAGTACATTTGGCAGGCATCAGTTGTACTTGGCACTCCGGATATGTTGCTTGGAAAACCTGTGAATTCATCCGAATATGCTCCTGCTGTATTTGAGACAGGATTATATGTCGGACTTTATGGCGACCTGAAAAACTATTGGATTTGCGACAGTCTGACAATGGAAATGCAGGTACTTATGGAATTGTTTGCCAGAACTAACCAGATTAGTTATATGGCGAGGCTTGAGACTGATGGCGCGGCCATTATGCCGGAAGCCTTCGCAAGGATTAAGTTGGGTTAATAAATAGGCGGTCTTAAAAACCGCCTAAATAAAAAAATATGGAGGTATTTAAGATGATAGAATCTTTATTAAAAGCATCAAAAATCGATAAGGTCTATATTGCAGCGGTAGCTGGAACGACCGATACTCTGGAAGGTGATATACTTGATTTGCAGGATTGTGACAGTGTAACAGGCATAGCGATTTTGGGTAATGTAACAATAAACGCAGTCTTAACACTTAAAGCGTATACAGGAGATGAAGACGATCTTGGAGATGGTGAATATGAAACAGACACGGCGACAGTAACTGCAACAGCAACCAGCGCGGATAATAAGTTACTTGTGCTTGATGTGATTAAACCGGGCAAGCGATACGTGCGCTTTGACCTAGTAAGAGCGATAGCAAACGCGGTGGTTGATGGTGTGATTGGAATTAGATATAATTTCAGAATCATACCGACAACGCAGCCGACAGATGTTGTAAATAGTAACATATCGGTTAATTAAAGGGACATTAATTTGTCCCTTAAATTTTTATAGGAGGTAAAAAGAATGACTATAGCAGATGGATTTGTAGTAGAACAGCCTTTAGGTGCAGATAATGCAGATAATGATTTTGCAAGTACAAATGTTGTTGCGAATGCCGATGGTTCGGTTTTGGAAAGGCTTGAATTTATACAGGCGCAAGTTGCGGCCTTTGCGGCTGGAGAATCATTGCTCAATGGTGTAGTTGACACAGCGGCACCAAGCGCGACAAATGTAAAATGCGCAGGGTTGGCAGGGTTTGGAGAGGATTTTTTCAACAATACTTTTTACATGCAGGTTATAAGGTCAGGCGGAGCAGCCCCTGAACCGGAAGTAAGATTAATAAGCAATTATGTAACTGCAACCGGAACATTTACAACTGATGCGTTTTCGGAAAATGTAGAAGCAGGTGATCTGATTTTAATTCTGCATGAATCAGTTGTAGCAACGGGAAGAAATGATGCAGATAATACATTCGATTCCAGTTCCGTTGTCGCAAACGCTGATGGCTCAATACTGGAAAGATTGGCATATTTGCAAACTCTTTCAAACACGGAAATTGCCGACATTCTGGCGGCGGTAGATACTGAGATTGCAGACATAAAAACCGAGACTGATAAGATAGCTGCGGAAGTCATTAAGACAGCAGCGATTCAGGCAGATATCGGGGACCCTTCCGCAAGAACAAACTTTAAGAGCCTGGAAGCAATATTAGGATTACCTGATGCAGTCAATAGCAATCTGGATGATATGCTCCGTACCGGATTCGATAGCTCGGCTATAACAGCCGATAATGACGGCTCAATCATGGAACGTCTGGAAGATTTGAAAGACCTGATTGATGTAGTAGATAATTACATCGATACCGAAGTTGCCGCAATCACGATAAAGCTTATCAAGCCAGTTGGAGACGTTGCGGACGATGCAACAATTGCAGATGTAGTCGGAATCAAAGCTGATACAGTTGGCGGAACTAGTCTAGTTGCCATAGGCAAACAGGCGATTGCAGCGATTGCCGCATTAAATAACATAAGCACCGCCGAAGTAAATACCGAAGTCGACAACGCTCTTGATACTATTGTGCCCGCAGCTCCAACGGCAGGAAGCTTAAATGATATTTTAAGCATAGCTTCCGGGAGCAATACATTTGATAAAGCTACTGATAGTCTAGAAGCGATAGCCGATGCAATTGCGGCGGGATTTGCTCTTACTGGTGATGCCGTTGTGGCACATGTGCTTGAGGGCGATTTTTTCTACAAAGATGATTTTAAGACGAAACTGGAAGGTACAGCGGCAGCAACAGCATTAGCGAGTAAAATTGAAACGTTAGATGTTGGCACTAAAAAGATAGTTACTATTTACTTAAATCAGATAGTAACAGCCGTCGGCGATGCAGCAGCGCTAAAAGCTGGTATCACAATAGCAACCGATGGCATAAATTACGCTGCGCTTGGCGGGTCTGATACAGTGGCAATTACTGGAGGTAGCACAATAGTTGTAACATTTGATGCGGCTCTTACAACTGCTACCAATCTAATTAAAGTTGCAGCTGCAACCGTAAAAGATGTATTTAGTATTTCCAACGCCGAAGTAATCACCGCCACTATAGACGCTTCGTAATATTTATGGAGGGCTTAACCGCCCTCTAGTATTTTAGGAGGTAAAATCATGAAGGTAAAATTATTAGTCCCGATTTGTGGACCCGCCGGGAGTTTTAAAAAAGGAGATACTCCAGACTTGTTGGGAACACTTGCAAAAGCATTGATAAAAGATGGCCACGCAATTGAAGTTGAAAAAATAGAAGAAATCAAAGTTGATAATATAATTGAAGAAGAACAAAAAATCATCAAACCGAAAATCAAGACAGATAAAAAGGCGGTGCGTAAAAGATGACGAATAGCACAAGGATGTTCAATGAAACTGGAAATGCGGAAATGTCCTTAACACTTGCGCCAGATGAATCGTTTAGGATTAAAGAAATCAGGGTACATTTAAATGCCGCTGGCGGTGCAGGAAATTTTACGGTAACAGTTAATGCAATAAATGGAACTGCTTACGACTTGAACATGATCACTCAGGACATGACTGCTGTAACTGACCTTGTATGGCAACCTGATATTCCGGTGCAGTTTGAATCAGGGGATGAAATTAATTTTGCTTGGGAGAATGCCGGAGGCAAAACATATGGACTTACCGTAGTTTATGAATTGTTATAGGAGGCAGAAAAATGTTTTTAATAAACGGATCGCCCAATGTATCTGATGATTTGACAGGCATCAGTGCTGACATAACAATAGTTGAAGGAAAAATCGATATAATCGATACTGAAACGGATAAGATCGCTGCAATTAAAACTAAGACAGATGAATTATAGGAGGTATTTATGTATAATTTAACATTAATAACGCCTCCGGCAGTTGAGCCATTGACGCTATCGCAAGTCAAAGAATATCTGAAAATTAGTGATTATGCGGATACGTCCGCGGGTCTCTTAATCGCACCGTCTATTCTGATTACCACGAGAACACCTGGGACGGTAAATGGAACATCGGTTGATGTGCTGGGATATACTGCTACATTGGAACTTAACATCGGCACAATCCTTACAGATGGAACTTTAAACGTAAAAATACAAGATAGTCCCGATAATGCAACATGGACTGATTGGTACAGTTTTACGCAAGTTACGCCTGCGAACGATGAACAGACATTGAAATATCAATATACCGGCGACAATAAATATATCCGTGTTGTCGGAGTGTTGGCGATTGCAAACGGGGAGTATGCGGTCAATGTGATTCTGAATCAGGGATATACTTCTGAGGATACTTATTTAACAAGTCTTATTACTGCAGCGCGCGAATATTGTGAGGATTTCCAGGGAAGAGCTTATATCACACAAAGTTGGGAGCTGGCATTGCCTTATTTTCCGAGTGAAATTGAGATCCCGAAAGGAAACTTAATCACGGTTGATTCCATCACATACAAAAACAGCGCAGGGATAACAACACCATTAACAGTAGCAATAGATTACATAACAAGTATACGGGGCATTGTGGGGCGTGTAGTGCCTACTTATGGTAAATCATGGCCATCCTTTACACCGTTTCCCCTGGATGCGGTTATAGTGACGTTTACATGCGGATATGGCGCTGCGGCAGATGTCCCCGAGAAGGTTATTCAGGCGATGAAATTGCTTATAGCACATTGGTACGAAAACAGGGCTCCGCTCAGTCGGACAATGGTAGTGCAGAAAGAACTTTCGTTCACATTATCGGCTCTTTTATGGATGGATAGGTTGGTGAATCTATGAACATTGGCGAATTGACACATCAAATCACATTACAAATAAAAACTATTACACAAGATGCCGAATTGAATCCTATTGAAACATGGAATGATTGGCGTACGGTATGGGCTTCACCAATGCCGAAAACAGGCAGAGAATTTTACAAGCTTGCAACAGTGAACAGCGAGATTACGGAAGTGTTTAAAATCCGCTATATCGGCGGAGTGAATCCACATCAAAGAGTAAAATTCAGATGTAAATATTTTGAGATAATCGAAGTCATAAACGAAGGCGAGAAAAACGAAACATTGACATTGACCTGCAAAGGAGTGATATGATGCCGATAACATTTGAAATTGAAGAATTTCAAAAGAAAATAACAGATGTTGCAATAAGAGTAAAATCAACGAAAAGAAAAGCTATACTTGCAGGAGCAAAAATCATACAAGATGAAATAATTTCACGCGCCCCGGAAGATACAGGAAATTTAAAGCGTAATATAGTAATATCCGAAATGCAGCAAGATACAAGCGGCAGCGAATATGTAAATGTAGGACCTGAAAAAAAGAAAGCTTTTTATGGCCGGATACTTGAATTCGGCACATCAAAAATGAGAGCAAAGCCTTTTGTTGAACCCGCATTTATAGCAAAGCGCAAAGAAGCACTTGCGGCCATGGCAGAAATTGTTAAGGAGGCTATTGAAAGTGATTAATATGAAACCGTCTATTGCAACAGCATTAAGCACAGATGAACAACTTATTGCATTATTACCTAAAATTTATATGTTTGATGGCATAGCGACATTTACAGGAGTTCCAATATACCCTTATCTCACATACGAGGAAATAGCAAATATAGAAGCTCTCAATGCTGATGATGAAGAAAGAGAAAGTGAGGTGACATTTAGAATACATTTATGGGGGACAGCAAGTTTATCTACAATCGCCGGACACGTTAACAGGATAATGCATAATATAGACTTTGGTAGGAATTATTCACAAGACCAAGACGAGCAATTAGATACGGGACAGATTATCAAGCACAAAATATTAAGTTACTCAGGAACCTTTGTAGCATGAGCTCAAGGGCTCTTTTTTTATATCAAAAAATAAATAGGAGGTAATTTTAAAATGGCAAATAGCAGAACAGGTGTTGAGCAATTGACAGTAGCAGAAATTTTATCGGATGTGGCAGGAGGAGCCACTACTTATGATACGCCATATGAATTCACAAAAAAACTCATGATGGTAGGCGTGTCGGAAGAAAAAGCAAGTGAAAAACAATATGCGGATGACATGACAGTAGATATTTATTCGGAGGATGGCGATATCACAATAGATATAGATGTCACTAATTTAACAGAAGATGAAAAAGCCATGTTGCTTGGTCAGACAATGGCCGCAGGCATAAGGTCTCCATCTCCGAATGATGAAAAACCTTATTTCTGCGTAATGTGGAAAGGCAAAAAGAGAAACAAGAAGTACAAATACTGCAAAGTTTTAAAGGTAAAATTCAGTGAACCTGATGAAACTTACGAAACACAAAAAGGTGCATCAATGCCTCAGGTGGATAAATTCATCGGCATTGGCATACAAAGATTATCTGATGGAAGAAGAAAACGTGTAGCTGACGAAGATTCGGCAACATGGGTTGCCGCAACTGGAACAGATTGGTTTACAACCGGAGATATTTCGCCTGATGTGACACCGCCTACAGTTGGAGTTGTGCCTGTAGATACAACCGCTGATGTAGCGATCGATGTAAATGTTGTCTGGACATTCGATAAAGCTATTCAGTCCGCACTTGTAAATGCAGCAAACTTCTTCCTGATGAAAGCTGATGGAACGCCGGTCGCAGGAGCGTTAAGTATCGGCACAAGTGATACAGTTGTCACGCTTAATCCGACAGTAGATTTGGACAATTTAACAGAGTACATCGCAATTTGTACATCAAATGTAAAAGACCTTTCAGGCAATGCATTGGCTGCGAATAGCGTAAGCAATTTCACAACAATTGCATTATAAAAATGGCGGGGGAAACTCCGCCTATATTTTAGGAGGATAATATGGGTAAAATAGAAATACCAATTAATATTACAGATTTGGATAATTTCAAAAACGCAATTGAAATATTAAAAAAATTATTTTCCGATGAGCGAATAGAAGAAGGTATAAGAGATGATTATAAATCGAAATTTTTCAATGCCATAGAATCGAAAGGGGAATAATTATGTCTGATTTAAAAATAAGACCTATAAAAATAAATCTTGATAAACCAAGGAATCTTATATTTGATTTGAACGCTTTTGAAGAGCTTGAAAATATATACGGCGATTTGGATACAGCCTTTAAGTCGTTCCAAGTCGAAAAAAAAAGAATCAAGAATGTTAAGAATTTCTTATTTGCCGGATTGGTTCATGAGGATGAATCACTGACGCCTACTCTTGTAGGTTCAATGATTGGGTATAACAACCTTATGGAAATAACAAATCAGATTTGGGAGGCAATCACACAAGCTTTGCCTGAATCGAAAGAAGAGGCAAGCAACGCGGGGGAATAGCCGGCCCATTACCATGGACAAAGATGCTTTGTTTTGCAAAATGGAGAATGGGCTTTACAGAATTTGAATTTTGGAAAATGACCCTTAAAAAGTACATCGCCTTGCGTGATGAATGGTTTGATGAAAAAACACAAGAAGAAATAGTTTATGCGGATGATGTGTTGTAAATTATCAAAAAAAGTGATATACTATTTATATGGCTTGACCATTTTAAATAGGCATATTTGAATTGGTGACGGGGTTAACCCTAACCCCTTGCCATTAATAAAATTTAGGGTAAATACGAAAGGGTGGTATTTATGGAAAACAAAGAATTTGAGAGTTTCCTCAGGCAACAACGAGGGCAACAAAACGCAGATTTAATGCTGATATGTTTGGTAAGTTCAATGGAAGTTTTAAAAGAAAAATTTGACTTCGACCAAGAGAAATTAAATAAATTTGCCGAGGAATATACGCCGGCGCTTAAAAAATATATAAAAGAAAAGTGATTTTCAATCTCATATTAGATAAATAAAACCTAGCACCCATAACAAGGGTGTTTTTTTTCATTCTTTTTTATAAGGAGGTGGGATAATTGGCAGAGGAAGTTGGAAGTTTAAAGGCAAAAGTCAGTCTTGATACAGTAGAGTTTAATCAGGGCATACAGACATTATCTAAACAAATGTCTATAGCACGGGAAGAATTTAAAAATGCATCAGGCAGCCTGGATAAAGTCAAGGATGCAATGCAGATAGCACAATTAAAAGCCGAAAGTCTCACAAAGCAACTTAATGTACAGAAAAAGATTGTCGAACAATTCAGAGAGGCTCATAAAAATGCTTCTGAACAATTTGGAGAAGGTTCCAAGAAAGCTTTAGATTATGAATTAAAATTAAAAAAGGCAGAAGGCACATTACGGGGATTAGAAAAACAACTTAATTCCACGAATGATATTCTGCAAAAACATGGCATGACAGCCGCCGAAGCAAGTAAGAAATTTCAAGAGCTTGGTATAACATGGGAATCAACTGGCAAAAAACTTGAAAGCATAGGCAAGACATTAAGCATCGCTATTACTGCGCCACTTTTGGCGGGAGCAGGGGCAGGGCTGAAATTCAATGCCACAATGGAAGATTTTACAGCGAACTTCAAGACCATGCTAGGAAGCGCCGAAAAAGCCGAGGCCATGATAGCTGATTTAACAGAATTTGCAAAAGCAACTCCATTTGAAATGACAGGACTTGCCGATTCCGCAAAAGTATTATTGAATTTTGGCGTAAATGCAAAAAATGTCATGGGTACTATAAATATGTTGGGGGATGTCTCTTTAGGAAATCAAGAAAAGCTTGGCAGGCTTACTCTTGCATTCGGGCAAATACAAAGCACTGGGAGGTTAATGGGACAGGATTTAAACCAACTAATTAACTCCGGATTTAATCCATTACAAGTCATATCTGAAAAAACCGGAAGAAGCATGGCGAGTCTTAAAAAAGATATGGAAGCTGGTGCAATAAGTTCCGACATGGTAACAGAAGCTTTTAAAATAGCCACTTCCGAAGGCGGCATGTTTTATAAGGCAATGGATGAAGGTTCAAAGACTTTTAATGGACAAATGTCAACCATGAAAGACACTGTAAATATTACTTTGGGTGAGGTTATGAAGCCTTTATTTACTGAATTGACAAAGAATGTATTACCCAAAGTTATTGAAAATATAGATAAAATGGGAAGGGCATTTGGTTCTTTAAGTGAGGAGCAAAAATTAAACATATTAAAATGGGGTGCAATATTGGCAGCTACAGGCCCGGTATTGTTGGTTATCGGAAAATTGATAACTTCTATTCCGGCATTGGTTACAGGCATAAAAGCATTGGGCGTTGCTTTTACTTTTCTTGCTGCAAATCCGATAATTTTAGGCATTGCAGCGATAGCTGCAGCAATCGGCTTGATTGTTTATGCTGCCGGTAGTGCAAATCGCGAAGTGCAAAAAATGACGGCTTCTCTTATCGAAAGCTATAAAAAAGAAGCAGAAGCTCAAGAAGCCGCTATAGATGAAGCTTATGCCGTAAGGATTGATTCATTAGATAATCAACTCATTACAGAAGAAGATGCATCCAGAAAGCGAATGAAGATTATTCAGGATGAATATGATGCGGAAATCAAAGGCGCAGGCAAAAAAGAACAAGCAATAAAAAAGAGTCTACAAGAACGCGGTAAGGCTCTTGATGATGCGCATAAAAAAGCAATCGATAATATAAGGGCTGAATATGGAGTATTTGAGGAAAAGGAAAAGAGCAAAACCGACATAGTCCAAGAAGAATCTGAACGTAAGAAAAAGGTTATTGATGAAGTATTTAAGCTTTCAGAGGATATAGCAAAACAAGAAGGAAAGACATTTGAAAAAACATACGATGCAATCCTCGAAAAAGCGCGCGAAGTACATGACGAAAAGATTGCAATGTATGAGCAGGAATATCTTAAATCAATAGGTCTTATCAATCAGGATTTAGCGGCTAAAGTAAAAGGATTTCAAGATGAGATAGATGAAATTAATAATAAGACCAAAGAAGAAGATAAAATTAAAAAAGAACAAGATGACAGACAAAAAATTCTTGACTTGCGAGCTAGGGTTAATTCCGCTACAAATGACGAGGATAGAAAAAAAGCAAATAAAAACTTATCCGATGAAATAAACGAACAAAATCGTAAAAAAGAACTAGAAAATAGAAAAATCCAGATCGAATCCTTGAACGAACAAATAAAAGTAGCTAAAGAAAAGGCGATTGAAGAAAAGAACGATGCACTGATTATTTTGCAAAATAAACTTTCAGAGCAGAAGATTGAAATTGATAAAGACAGCAATTATAAAATCAGTCTCATACAAAAAGAACGCATAGAAAAAGAAAAAGCAGAAAATGCAAAATATGATGCTGCAAAATCCTCTATTGATAGACAAATCACCGAAATGGATGGATATACTGAACGATATATAGCTAATTTGGCTAAGGAATTAGAGGAAAAACAGAAGACAGAAATTGCTAAGCTTGAAGCAGTAAAAGAAGGAATTGCTGGAGAGAAAAAAGCTATAGAGGAAGGAAAAAAAGAAGCCAAAGAAGTTGTGGAAAAAGCTACTGCTGTAAAAATTGACACGGCGAAACTTGATTCCTTGATGATACAATTAAAAAAAATAACTGATAAACCATTTTGGACTATAACTAGCGTAGATTTATTACAAAGAGCAACACTTTCTGGAAAAATAGAAGAAGAAAAGAAGCGTTTGCATGAAGCAAATGTTCCAGGTTTTGCCGAAGGAGTAGTAAATTGGCGCGGCGGTCTTGCACGCGTAAACGAAAAAGGCGGTGAGATAAGATATCTCGAAAAAGGCACAACGGTAATTCCAAATGATATCTCTATGCAAATCGCAAAATCTATCGGTGAAGCTGTTGGAACTGGGGGCACCGAAGGCACAATAAATATAAATGTAAATCTTATTGTTGATGGTAAAACTTTAGCCCAAGTTATAGCACCATATCAGTATCAAAATGGTCGCATTCGTGCACGCGGACAGGCGGTGACAGCATGATCACTCTTGAATATAATGCATTAGATAGTTATGGCGATTTTCAGATCATTGCCAAAAGTGTTGATCGTCCCATACTACCGACTTTGAGAAAACGTGAATTAACGATACCTGGCAGGCATGGTGTTTATGATTTTGGAGACAATACTTATGACAATAGAATCATACCTGTGTCCATAAAATACGTCGGAACCACATTTAACGATCTCCGATTACGGGCGCGTGATATAGCTGCATGGCTTAGTCAAACAAGCTATAAAGAACTCATATTCTCGGACGAACCAGATAAATACTACTTGGCGAAAATCTATGATCCCGTCGGACTCGAAACGTTTTTCCGACTCGGAAAAGCTATCGTAAAATTTGAATGTCAACCGCACGCCCTATATGTCGTTACGAGCGGTGAAGATATTTATCTGGACGATGGTATTCCTCTTGATTCGGACATTTTATTAGACTCAGGTGACGATTATATTATTTCATTATAGGAGGTTTTTTTGATGGAAACAATGATAAAAAGACCGCAAGTGACAATTTCTGCGATAGTTACAAGAAAAGATGGAACGATTGAAGATTTGGGTATAATTTGCGAAAATGCCGAAATAACAATATCAAAGGAGGATGAAAATAATGGCTGATTTAGCTGTCTGGACTAATGTAGGATTAGCAAAAGTAACAGACTTATTGGCAAGTATAAGCGTAATAACGCCGCATTGGATAGGTTGGGGAGTATTAGCAGCAGCAGCAGCAGATCCTTTAGATACTGTGTTAGAAAGTGAAGGAGCAGAAGCAAGAACTGTCGGCACCGTTTCACAACAAACATCAGGCGGAGGCGTAACAAATGATACATATAGAGTAGTAGGATTGATTACCTGTGCAGGTTCCGATAAAACTATCAAGGAAGTAGGATTATTTTCTGCTTTGACAAATGGGACATTATCAATGAGAGGTACATTCTCAGATATCAACGTAAGCGTTGGAGACACAATAACATTTACAATAAATAATGTCTTTACAAGATAAAGGCGGTGTATCATGGCTAATACAGATTTGACATTGACAACAGAAATAAAAGTTAATTCGATAATGGGTAAAAGCACAGGCAAGATATTGGCTACCGGCGTTAAAGCCGGTACGTCTATTTTACATGATATAGGCAAGTATCTAACATCTGTTGCTAAAATTAACCCTGTAGTCCGCAAAAGTATAAATAAAATATTAACTATGACAGTTAAAGTGTCTGCCAAAAAGGAAATAAATGCAGCATCAATAACGATGATATATAATGGCACCGCCGAATTGGGTTTAGGCGCAGAAGAAGGCGCACAGTTTGACATAATTGTAACAGGTACGTTTACGTTCTTTTCAATTTCAATGAACGGTAAAACCTTGATATACACAGAGAATTGTACTGAACAGACGATAATAATTAACAATATCAATGCAACCGTGAAAAATGGCGCGGTAAATAAATTAGATAAAGTCACGGGTGATGTGGCAGATTTTCTAAAACTAATTCCAGGCAACAATGTAATAACATATGCAAAAGCAGGGGGGAAAGTTGACTTTAAATTTGATTTTCGTCCACAATTTATATAATAATAGTTGACAATAATATATAAAAACATATAATTATTCCTATAATATATAAAATTTATTTATAGGGGGATAAGATGAAAAAATATATGTGCTTACTTTTAGTTGTTGTTTTGTTGGCTACAATAAATACAGGGAGTGATAATATGGCTACTTTACAAGATTATCTTGGAATTACAAAATTAAGAGATGCATGGCCAAAATGGAAAGATAATGCTATTGCGATAAATAATCAGGTAATAGCGCATGTTGCCGGTACTGCAGACAAGCATGCAGCTCAAAATGTGACCTATTCAGGCGAAGTGAACGGTGAAACGGAAGTAAAAGGAGCTGTTGATAGCCTCCAACAGCAAGTAAACAATCTTAGCTTTACCGGCTCAGAACATGATGCACTTGTTACAGCTGCATTAGTCGATATTGAGGATGAAGATTTTGGTCCCGAAGGGGAAAATACCGGATTAAATGGCAGATTGGACAAATGGGAAACAAAACATAATACGCATTTGGCAGATTATGCGACTCTATTAATCAATGTAAAATATCCTGGACATGGATTAATTGCTGCTGTAGGTGATGGAATTACTGATGATACTTTAGCACTACAAGCAATTTTAGATTATGTTTATAATAAAGGAGGAGGAAAAATATATCATCCTTTGGGGATATATAAAACAACTAAACCATTAATTATAAAAACAGTAACGACTGAATTAAGTGGATATGACTTTCCTACTATTATAATAAGCGGTGAAGCTAATACAGGGACGACTATTAAAAAGATAGGGACGGATACTCTTTATTCATTAGATGCTACTTGTATTTTAATTAAGGGTTCGACATTAAATATAAACGATGGTTGGACAGGTGTAATTTTTGAAAATATAAAAATAAAAAATGACAGCACAGCGGCAATAACCTATGCAGTATATGGAAAAATCGGTTCGAGAATCATTTGTGAATATACATCATTTTCGGTTTTGAAAGATTATGCAACAATAGACACGCACGACAGATATGCGCTCTATATTGGGACTGGTTTTGCGTGGTCGTTTAAAAATTGTACATTTCACGGTGATTATGGATTTTATAGCAATGCATCATGTACAAGTTTAACATTAGAAAATTGTTACGCATCTACTGACAAAATTGCGTATCATATTAATGGTATATACTCCACTTTAATAAATGTTTACGGAGATTTTTGTAAAGGTACTATGTTTCACTTTTATTATGCTAACGTTCATTGTACGTCAATAGGTGGTGAAAGCCCTGATTGCGATAGATTTATAAAGCTTGATAATAGTAATGTGACCATAGATAATACATATCTCATTCAAAGCAATCTTGATACAGGAGAAGTTATTTTCGGTAATGGTTCAAGTTTAAAGATAAAACAAATGACAGTTGAAATGGGAGCAACTAATAAGGGTTATTTATGGAACGGTGGCACGTATTTTGATTTAGAAATTGAAAAATTAAGATTAACCGTTAATACTGCAAGCCGTTTCAAATATTCGGCGGCGGCTCAAATGGGAGCAAATATTAATCGTGTATATGTTTCTCCAGATGAAAATCCAACTATACGGGGTATGTTACCATTAATTAAATTTATGGGTTCATACTGGGACTGGTATGTGGAAACACCTATATATACTATGAATAATATTATACTAGGATTAAAAACTCCAACCCTTGGTTCAGATGGCACAAACTTTGGTGGAAGTGTCGGAGGTGTATTAAATGCTTTTTACCTTAACGCTAATGTGTTGGAAAGAAATGTGTTAGGATGGACTAGATATGCACAAACGGCAACTACTCTTTCAAACGGTTCAAATTATTACGTTCCGCTTATATTAGCAGGTGATACAGCAAGCAGACCAACATGGCAAGTCGCAGGAATGCAGTATTTTGATACAACATTAAACAAACCGATATGGTGCAAAACGCCTCACACGACAACTCCTGTTTGGGTAGATGGGGCAGGAACAACGGTTTAATATGCATTAGGAATTTTAAAGTGCATATAAACAAAAATATGACTGTATCTCAAATACAGGCTTTAATTGATGCAGTAACAAATGGTGCAATAGTAGAATTTGCATTTTCTAATGAATATGTGTTTGACGAACTCCTCAGACTATACTCCCAGTGCTGATATCAATGTCGCTTTATTGGTAGAAAGTTAAATCAATTTAGAAATAAATTTTTACTATAATGTAGACATGCAACTATAAAATAATGTAGAATTAAATATATTAAATTAAATTAAGGGAGTATATGTATATGAAATTTTATTACAAGTGTTTATTACAAAAAGTTTTTTCAAAACTCAACAGTGGCGTTTATTTAAATTATTATTTTCAGAAGTATATTACAAAAACACTACCAATTAAGTTTGAAGCATTTGAAAATCATTATAGAGATAAAGTGCAAAAACATTTAAACGCATATGAAAAATATTCGCAGACGAAGATTAAGGATTCTATATATTACGAATTTGGTGCTGGTTGGGATTTAATGGCACCATTATGTTGCAGCAGCAAAGGTATGAAACGCTTGCACTGCATAGACGTAAGAAGACTTATATTTCCTGAATTAATTAGCAATACATTAGAACTTATAAAATTAAACAGAGAGGTATTTAATTTTAGTGTTCCGCATGGCTTACCTCCTATAAATAAGGCAAATATTGATTATATATTAAAAAACAATTTCAATTTAGAGTATGAGGCTCCACAAGATGCTCAAAAAACAAATTTTCAAGATGATTCAATTGATTTTATTGTATCTAATGTTACATTTGAGCATATTCCAGAGAATATAATGACGAATATTTTAAAAGAATGTTATCGTGTACTAAAACCTAATGGTATTATGTCAGTAATAATTGATTATCAGGATCACTGGGCATATTTTGACCGTTCAATAACAAAGTATAATTTTTTAAAATATTCAAAAAACGAATGGAGGAAATTCAACCCGAGCTTACATTACCAAAATAGATTAAGGCACAAAGACTATTTAAACTTTATTAAAAACTCAGATTTTAAAATATTAGAAGACAATCCTAATATGCCAAGCGAAATAGACCTAAAAATATTATTGAATATGAGTATTGATGAGTATTTTTTGGCTAAGTATAAAGTGAGTGAATTAGGCATAAAAAACTCTCATATTGTGTTAACTAAGTAATTCACGTAAGGACTATAATGCGTATCAGATGATAAAGCTGCACATACAATCGTAAATATAATTGTATATAAATCTTATTGTTATTTTAGTCGATATACTGTATAATTATAATACTTTGATTCATATTAATGGATTAGAGGAGGAGATGTTGTATATGAACAATGATGCAAAAGTTATACTTAAGGATGAATTTGACTTTTTTATGACCAATCGCGAAGATCTTGTGAAAAAATACGAAGGGAAATACCTAGCTATTAAGAATAATCAGGTTTTGGGGGTTTATGATAGTTTTGACACAGCTATCATTAAAACCCAAAAAACAGATCCACTGGGAACTTTTCTTATACAGAAATGCGAAGCAAACGATGAATGTTACATGCAGACGTTTCACTCAAGGGTTCATTTTATTAACTGAAATATACGGAGGTCAAATATTTGGATCGTATTCTTTCTTTTACAACAACTTATAATGGACTCTCAAATGTATTAAACAACGAGGTTCATGTAGCAGATCCAATAACAACAAGACTTGCAGGAAAACCGTTAACTGAACCACCCAAAACAAAATATAATGCCATATGGGACACAGGAGCCACATGCACTGCAATTACAGAAAGAGTTGCAAATGAATGTGGCTTGGTTCCTGTTGGTGTTGCTAATGTACACAATGCTGGTGGAGTAAAACAAACCAACGTTTACATTATTGATTTATTGCTACCAAATAGGGTAGTAATAAATGGGCTCAGGGTTACAGAAGCTGTTGTTAACGGTGCGGATTTATTAGTTGGAATGGATGTTATTGGACGGGGAGATTTTGCAGTATCTAATTTCCAAGGCAAAACAGTGTTTACATATAGATTTCCTTCCACGAGAGAAATAAGTTTTGTTAATATGCCGCAGAACAAACAAGCCCATAGTGACAAAGTTGGAAGAAATGACCCCTGCACTTGTGGAAGTGGTAAAAAATATAAAAAATGTTGCGGAGCATTGGCGTAAAAATAATTGTATGAACAAAGGCCTGCTAAAAAGCGGGTCTTTTGTTTTGCATTTTTAAGGAGGATTGATTTTTATTAAAAAATTATTATTGATTATACCTATTATATTATTATTATTTTGTGGCTCTTCCAGAGTTGAAGGAGGGAAAAGCTTGATAAAAGTTTATGATTATAGCATAAGTACATCAAATCCTGTCGCTGTTTTACAAAATGCTTTCGGAATAAGATATGATAAACGCTTGAACGAAATCTGGACAGCACAATTTAGTTTACCGGCAGACGATTCTAAAAAAGAGGAATGTTTAGCATTTCGGTATGTTGAGATTTTCGATAGCAGAGAACGAGTTGACTTGTTCAGGATTCTTCCATCAAAATTCAATAAAAACGCTGATAGTAAAATAATTACATATCAATGCGAACATGTACTATCAACATTATTGGATGATATTATGTTTCAGTATAACCAAACGACAGGATTAATACCTGCTGAAAATATCGAAACTATTTTGGGATATCAATCAATAGCGCGTTGGCAAGTTGGCACTGTAGATTTTGCTGAAATTTACGATTACAAATGGGAGAATGAAAATCTGTTAAGTGCCTTATTTAGTTTGCCAAAAGCCTATTCAAGCGAATATCAATGGACTTGGAATACTGAGATATATCCATGGATATTGAATCTAATACAACCATCTATGACAGCTACGGCCAGAATAATGAGCAAAAAGAATCTCATTGATATATCAGAAGATAATGACCCGAGTTACATTGTCACACGGCTATATCCTCTTGGATACGGCGAAGGTATAAACCAGCTCACGATTAAAGATGTAAACGGAGGTGTGGCTTATATTGATGCTTCAACAATTGGAATATATGGAGTTATTTCTGCACCGTTTATTGATAAAACAGAGGAAAATGCTGCAACTTTAAAAGCAAAAGCAGAAGCATACTTAGAGACAATAAAAATCCCTCGCAAATCGTATAATGTAAACGGTGCAGATATTTATTCCATCTCAGGAGATTCCCTTGACCGCTTCCGTGATCCCGGGATTATGGTTGCAGTATATGATATTGATATTGTAAGCTTCACGGCCAGAATTGTTTCGGTAAGCAAATCCGATCTGACTGGCAATCCCGGCGATATAATGGTGCAAATAAGCAATAAAATATTGGATTCTGCTGATACTACAACCAGTTTGCAAAATCGGCAGCACATAAATGATGTGTACGCACAAGGAGCAACTAATATTGACAGTAATGATTATCAGGATAACTGCGATAACACGCATCCGGCTACGATAAAGTTTTATGTACCCTCGGAATGTGTGGCTGTAAACAAGTGTTTGCTGACATATGAGACAAGTAATTTTAGGGCATACGAACAAGCTACTAAAGGCGGCGGAGCTGATACCGTTACAAGTGATTCGAGATTAACTGGAGTTACGTCGACTGAAAATGTTTGGAGTTGGGATGTTTCAGTAGATCCTGTCGCAACTACAGGAAGCTCATATACTGGATTAAGTGCAACTGCATATAGAGAAAAAGCGTCAACACCAGAAGAAGCGAGCGACTTTGAAAATCATAATCACGATATATCTGATATAACTCATAATCATAAATTAAGAGGACACATCCATACGATAAACTTAAACAATTTTACCCATCAACATGAAACTGAATTACCAGATCACGTTCATGATATAGATTATGGTATATATGAGTTTGGTTATTTGCCGACTACAGTAGTGATAAAGGTAGATGGCTCAACTATACCAATAACGGAGCTTACTGGAAATGATATTGATATAGTGCCTTATCTATCGCTAACCGGAGGGAAGGTATCCCGTGGTGCATGGCATATGGTAGAGATTTATCCGGGAATAACGGGCAATAATCCTACAGGGCTCGCAAGGATAACGGCGGCAATAGTTAAGCAAATATTCGTCCAGAGCCGAGGCGGAGGCAATTATTAAAACATGAATTAAAGCAGAAGGCCGAAGGTACGCAAATACCAACGGCCTTTTTCATGCCTTCCAATTACCCACGCGGGTGAATAAAGGAAGGTCTTTACATTATAATACGCGGGAGGTGCAAAATGCAAGAAGGTACAATAATTCAAATGTTAGTTTATTTATTCAGCGCAGGCGTGACAATTGGTGCGGTCATGTGGCGCATCAGAGAACTTGAAAAAAAAGTAGACAAACACAACGGACTTATCGAAAGGATGGTTGTAGTTGAACAGTCCACAAAATCAGCACATTACAGAATAGATAGGCTCGAGAGGGAGGAAACAGCATGAAAGGATTTGATTGTAATGTAAAATTATCTTTTGAAAAAGCACTGGAATTCAAAAAGGCAGGATATGGTTTTGCCATACGTTACGTAGGACGTCTAAAACAGGCTGCACATGACATTGACAAAGCGGAGGTAGATAATATACTTCGGGCTGGGTTAAAGCTTGCTATAGTGCAGCATTGCCCTCCAAAGCCGGGTATACAGGCTACAAAGGAACTAGGTACAGAATATGGCAAAAATGCGGTATTGTTTAGTAACGAAGCCGGATACAAAACCGGATGCATAGTATACCTTGACCTTGAAGATGTCACGCCGGGAACATCCAAACAAAGCATTATTGATTTTTGTAATGCATGGTATGAACAAGTACAGGTAGGATACACACCGGGCGTATATGTCGGATTTAATACATTTCTCACTGGAGATGAACTTTACCACAAATTGAAATTCCAACATTATTGGAAGTCATTATCCAAAGTTCCGGATGTACTAAAGCGTGGGTATGAAATGGTACAATCCGCATGTGGTGCTGTCAACGGAATACAGATTGATAATAATATCGTTACAGGGGACAAATTAGGCAATTCCCCGGTGTTTATGATGCCTGAAAAGATTTTAACACATGTAATAAATGTTTACAATGATGGTAGTTGTGAAGTGAATTAATGAAAGGAGAATTACTATGAAACAAAATAGGTTTACCAGTTGGACAGCATGGTTGACATTATTACCTGTTATAACTATACTAGGTGATACATATGGCTTGTGGAAAGTAATAGGCATGCCGCGAGATACATTTACAAAGCTATTTATGGCTATAGGAGCTTGTTTAATTACCTTTGGTATATTTAACAGCCCTACTACAAAGGACAGTTTCTAGTCCGCAAAAAGCCTCTCAATTAATTTAAATAAATAGCAGTAACTTGAAAGCCTTCGGTATATCCGAGGGCTTTTTTTATTGCATAAAAATATCTTAACATAGGTCTATAGACCTATGTACATATATATATAATAATGGTATAATTAATCATAAAGTAAATTAAGGCTGCGGGCGGGATAAGCCGCCGGGTATGGAGGTCAATTTATGTTATACAGTGTAAAAATGAGCGAGTCAACAGAGTATGGAGACATTGACAGTATTATAGATACAGATTTAAAATTAAGAGATGCAATAAAGACAGCAAAACAAAACACAGGAGACAAACAAATATTTATTACATGGTTTAGAGCAAAAGACGGGCAACATGGTTATTATAATCCTGATGGTAATCATTCCATTAATGGTAAAAGTTGGTAGACTTTATAAAACAGCTGCGGGCGGGAAAAACCGCCGGGCTTGGAGGTAATTATGGAAAATACAGTTAATTTTAGTTTTGAAAACAAAAAGATTATTTACGCAAAAGGAAATGAAATGCTTGAAAAAATAATTGAGGTTGGAATGAAATTACAGTCCAATTTAAACTTGAGCGATATCTATACTATAACTCAAATTGACGAAGCCGGAATAATGCATTTGAGTTTAGACAGAGCATCCACTGAAAAAAATAAAAAAGTATTAAAAAATTATGGGGTTAATATTCTTGTCGATTCCAAGAATAGCGGAACTTATTTTAGATGGATTTTGAGGAGTTGATTAAAATGTTAAATATTAAGAGGCAAAACTTCAAGTATGTTGGGGCAATAATGGATTATGAGTTAGAAAACGGTGTTATGCTGCATGAATCTGAATGGAATGGCGAAGAGTATACAATTGACGAAGTATCCTATACTCCAATTCAAATATATAATGAGAATGAAGACACTTGGAAAACTATAGGATTCGGGGTGAAATGATGCTGACTCCAACAGAACAGAAAATAGCAGAATTAATAAAGTCAGAAGGGTTAACTAACAGGCAGTTAGCTGTAAGGCTAGGGATTGCCGAAGGAACAATTCGTAGTCATATGAGTAAAATATTGATAAAACTAAGAATTAAAAGCAGATATAAACTGTGATTAATTTTATAATTATTCATATATCGAAAAACTTAATATAAGAGAGATTAGGTGAAAATCTACCTAATCTTTTTTATTTGCTTTATGCAATAGTGCTTTATACTCATTATAGGTATTTAGCCTTATTTTTTTAATTATAGTAAATTTTAGTATATCTTTTCTAAAATATATGGTAGAATGTCAATAAAAAGAAAATTATTCATTTGACTGGTACTCATTCCCCTTTTGTCTAATATTCAGTATCACAAAAACGCGAATCGCATAAAGCAAAACTTTTATATTTATGGACAAGCGTATAATATATTATTTTTTCATTAGGATGTTGCTAAAATAAAATTTTATTTTAGGAGGAGTCACGAAATGAAAGAAATTAGTAAATCAAATATGGAAAACAGGAAAATGTTAGAAATAGAAATCAATGCAATTATGAAGCAGTTATATCCAGAAAATTTAATGATGCTTTTATCTTTTGCGAATGGATTATTTAAAAATCAAAATTAATGATGAAATTACTAAATATTAACAATTTACAGAAACTAACAAGTAACTAACAAACACGTCTGGAATGCGGTAAAATAGGCATAAGTAACTTGACTTTTAATCAAGGTGTCCCGCGTTCGAGTCGCGGATGGCTCACCAGTAAAACCGCCTGTTTGTAAAGAGTAGACGGTTTTTTATTTTCCTTTAAAATTGAGACAATTTGTTGAGAATTGAGAGGGTAACTAACAAACAACTAACAAATATCAAATCATATTAATTGCTTTTCTTAATTCTTCTATGTCGGTATGAGTGTAAATATTTGCAGTAGTAGCATAGTCGGCATGACCAATTATCCTTTGAATTGACAATGTGTCAGCTCCTGCTTTTGCAAGTAAACTCGCAAATGTATGACGGCAACTGTGTGGATTTAATTTTCTAACTTCAAGCTTTTCGAGCGCAGGAATGTATCTATCATTTCTATACGCATTGGGAGATATTTTCCAACCTTTATCATTGCAAATTAAATAATTACCATTTTTTTCATTCCACTTAATTATATATTTCATAATTTTTGGATGTATAGGTATAGCCCTATTTTTCCCTGCATCTGTCTTTATACCGCCTATTATTATTCCATTTTTCAAATCAAGGTTGAATCTTGTAAGCCCTAAAAGTTCTGATATTCTCATGCCGGAATAAATCATTATTAACACGGTATCTATCCATTTTATATTATCAACGTTACTCTCCATTTTTTTAATTTCTAGTTCTGAAAATGCCAGTTTTTCCTCTTTTTCAACTTTTGGCAATTTCAAAAATTCTGCATAGTTTTTATTTACAATATCATTTTGCATTGCGTATTGATAAAGCATACTTGCAACTATTTTTATCTTTTCCAAAGTAGACCTGCTCATGCCCGACCTGAAACAACCATCAATTACAGACTGCATATGTGTTGTTCTAAGTTCTTTAAATTTAATATTTCCGTATTTAGATAAATGTTTCCATCCGGCTTTGTAGTTATCAATAGTTGACCTAGAAATATATTCATATTTAGAAACAGACCATTCCTCGTAAAGTTCTTTCAATGCAATGCTTGCCTTTGGTGCAACTGGCGAAAGTCTGTGATTCGTCAATGCGTCTAGTGCCTCCTTCTTTGTTTCAAAGTATCCTATTGTTTGATAGGTCTGTTTTCCTTCATCAGTCCACCCAGTAGTTATTCTGGCTATCCAAGGACGCCTTCTCTTTTTCCCAAGTGAATAAACAGTGCCGTAACCGTTCGGGAATCTAATTATAACGCACCTCCTATATCTCTATTTAATTTATATGACGGGAGACTATTTCTTGTAACTTATCTGAATAATTATATATTTCATCAATAGATGTAAGAATATATTTTACCTCTTTTTTGCTTTCATCAGGAAGAATGAGGATTATTTTATTAAGTCCTATTATTATTCGGCATATCCATTTACGTGCATTATTATCAAATAGTATTGAAAAATAACTCTCGGTATCTTTATATGTAATTTTATTATGTGGGACATATTGCCTTAATAAAGTTTTAATAATATAAAACGTTTCCATTTCTTGTTCGGTAGTTATAATTTTACTTACTTTTTGTATTTCTTCAGGTATTTGAGTAATTAATTGTTCAACTGTTTTAGAATCCTCATTCGTTTTTAGTGCAGATATTATTCTATCATTCATGAATTCATTAATAAACTCATTAAAAGCCTTTTTAATAATATCGCTAAATCTATCAATGATGCTTTGCGTTTTAATGCCCTCGTAAATATTGCTCAAAACATATTTAATAAAAGCATCATCAGGAGATTTTTGGAGTTTAGTAAAAAGTATCTTCGCTTCATTAATGTATTTTAATTCAGATGCAGTTGATGATATTATTTCTGCATTAAAACTATCCTTATGAAATTTCTTTAGTTCAGCAACTTTATTTTCTCTTATATCTAATAAATCAAATTCAAAAAATGGTTTCAAGTCCATTTTGTTAAGTTCTTCAAGGTCAGTATAAAATAAATAAACAATTCCATTTGTTAATATTCCAAATTTAGATTTTGTCGTTCCAAAATATCTAAATAATTGTGAACTATGTTTATTAAGTGAATCACCACACCACTTAGCTTCGATTAGTATTGTAGGGATACCTTGCATATAAATAGCATAATCAATTTTTTCACCTTTTTTAATTCCAACATCAGCTGTAAACTCAGGAACAAATTCCTCAGGATTAAAAACATCATAGCCTAATAATTGGAAAAAAGGCATAATAAGTGATGTTTTTGTCGCCTCTTCTGTTTGAATGCTACTTTTTAATTTTTCTACCCTTTTTGAAAATTGTTTTACTTGATCAATAAAATCCATTTTATCATAACCCCTTTTCATTTATTATTAAATCCTTCTTATGAACCTATTTTTTTAATAAAATCCATTATAATACCTCTTTGATTATCAGGTAATTTTATAAACTCATATAATGCCTTTTTCTCAATTTCGGTAAGCTTGTTTATTTTTTCTCCTAATAATTCCAATAAAGATAAATTAATTTCAATAAACATTTCTCCTTCGCCAGTTCTTAACCATTCTTCATTTACATTAAATTCTTGGCAAATCAATTTTAAATTTTTGCTTGTCAATGGTTTTGCATTACTCTCAATATTTGATATTGCACTTCTTGACATTGATATTTTTATTCCAAAAGCTTCTTGACTTAAGCCAAGGGATTTTCTTATTCCTGCGATTCTGTCGTGCAAAATTAATCACATCCTTTCATCTATATAATAATATTAAATGTTTTCAAAGTCAACAAAAATATTTTAATAACGTATTGACAATGTTTATAATAAGCGATATTATGTTTATATTAAAACAATTTTAATAGCAAAATTCAATAGGAGGTGTTAAGTATGTCAGAAACTAAAACAACGGTTAATGTAGATTCAATTAAAGAATTCATAGACGGATTTTCAAAAATCAATAAAGATAGTCAACTCGTGCTGCTTGGAATATTAAAAGGTATGGTTGCAGTCAACGATATTCAAGCATTGAATACAAAGGGGGCGTAGCTGTGACATTAGAAGAAGTTGAACAAAATCGTCCCTCCAAACTCACGATTCAAGAGACTGCTTTAATAATGAAGGTTACTCCTAGGTTTTTGCAAACAGCATTACAACAACAAAGGTTTCCTTTTGGTGTAGGTGTAGAAATGGGGAATTGGGAGTATTACGTAAATACGGAAAGATTCATTAGATATATGAGAGGAGCATAAAGCGCAACAAAACCAGCAACTAAAGATGAAATCATACAAGCTCTTAATAATAGACGAAAGGAATCTAAGCCAGCATAGGAAGGATGTCAAAATAAAGATGAGGGGTGAACATATATGAAAACAGTTGAACAACTATCTGAAAAAGTCATATGTGGAGTTAATTTTTGGGTAGACAAAAATAACAACCGCTGGAATTCTGAAATTTTCGACAAAGAACAGGCTGAAGAATTTAGTAAATCAAATAAGAATTGCAGTAATTGCAGAAATTGCAGTAATTGCAAGAACTGTATTGGTTGTAGCGATTGCATTAATTGTATTAATTGCAGAAATTGCAGTTATTGTAATAATTGTAAGGATTGTAAGGATTGTAGGAATTGCAGTTCAAGATGAAATAACTATTTTTGAGGAGGGGTAGCCATGAAAACAGCAACAATAAACGATGTAATGTCTTGGACTTCGTGCAGTAGGTATACTAAAAAAGCCACAGCAAAGTTATTTGCAGGGCGTGAGAACGTGACAGCATTAAACATATTAGAGTTAGACATTCCAGCGGAAGATAAATTATGGATTGTTCTACGTGAAGAAATGCTAGATGCGAATATTTTACATGAATTTGCGTGTAGGTGTGCGGAAGAAGCATTAAAACTGATATACAATCCCGACCCTCGCAGTATAGCTGCTATTGAAGCAAAACGTGCTTGGCTGCGCGGTGAAATAACTGATAATGAGTTAGCTATTGCTCGTGCTTCTGCTTATGTTGCTCATGCTTATGCTGCTTCTGCTTATGCTGCTTATGCTGCTGCTTCTGCTTCTGCTGCTTCTGCTTCTGCTGATGATGCTGCTGCTCAAGAAAAACAAATAGAAATTCTTAAAGAAATTATGTAGGAGGGGATGAGATGAACGTCATACGCGATATGGTCAAGAATATTTCTGATAAGTTTTATTGTGATGAAATCAAAATTGCAGGCGATCCGGAACTTGAGATAGCTTTTCGGGAAGTCAAACAACGAACTCAGGATTTTGAATTAGCAGAGGATAGATTTGTAGAATCGGCGGCGTTATATTTAAGAGCTGCCAAAACAAAGAGAAACGAGTTAATCAGAGAAAGGAGGTACAGAGATTTCAGGCATCGTTTGACAAGTCCAAAAATATAAAAAACAAGCCTTGAAAGGAGGTCAAAGTTGTTATTATTATTGTTATTATTGTTGGTATTGGTTATATTATCATAGTTTAGAAAGGAGGTCGGGGTATGAGCGGATGTATCAACATCAGACATGAATTGCCTAAAATCACAGTAGTTGACGGTTTTGTTAATGATGTGGAAAACACAAATATTAACTTTGGGGAAGATTGCGTGTTTTCGACAAAAGAACAGGCAGAGAAACTATATGAGAAGTTAGGTGAATATTTGGAAAAGTAATCTTTCCAGCACGTCTTTACTACGCCGTTACAGCTGCAATGTGCGAATAAGCACGGCTAGTACTTGTCCGTGCCGGATAAAAATAAGGAGGGGGGATTAAGGCATGAGAATATCAATGTTAAAACTAAAAAACTGTCTAGGAATTAAGGAGTTAGAATTCAAACCAGGACAGATAACACTAATTGAAGGTGAAGAGAAAAAAGGTAAGACATCTATACTTGAATCAATCCAAAGATTTTTCTGGAACAAATCTGAACGTGCAATCTTTGTCTATTCCGAAGATGGAACAACTGCCGATAAAGCGGAAATTTACATTGACCTCGATGATGGAACCACTATGAAAAAGTACTACAACAAAGAGAGCAAACCCACCACCACCGGCATTTACAAAGGCGGTATGTCTCCAAAAAATCCTGAAACCTTCCTGAAAACCCTTGTTAATGAAAGGCAATTGAATCCTATTTCACTTATATTCATGCCCGACAAGGAATTAACTGAACTTGTACTTTCCTTGATACCTATTAAGGTAACACCGGAAAATCTTAAAGAATGGCTGCTGGAAATACCGCCATTCATCGACTGTAGCAAACACGGCTTACAGGTATGTAAGGACGTTGTAGATGTTTATTTCACAAAGCGCACAGATGTAAACCGGAGAATCAAAGACTTGACAGGAGAGGTCAAGGGGATAAAAGAAAAGCTTCCCGAGAATTACGACCCTGAAGCATGGCGTAATGTCTCACTTACCGAGAAATACGACGCTATCAAGGAAACAATCGCCAAAAACGATAAAATTAAGGCGCATCGAGCAAGGGTTGACGGATTAACTGTAGCCATTGAAAGCCTACGGAATCAGGCAAAGGTTGATATTGCTGATATTAAACAAAAAACTACAGACGGTAAGAAAACTACAGAGGATAAAATTGCTGAGTTAAAAATGCAGATAACCGCACTGGAAAGCGAACTTGCGCAGGCTGATGCTGTGTGCGTCGAGAAGATTAAAACTACCACGGAGCATTATAAAGCACTTGCTGATACCGCTGAAAAAGGTGCAGAGGAATCAAGAAAATATGTTGCAGAAAATCCCGCCATAGATATTATTCCTCTGGAAACTGCCCACAGTGAAGCGGAGAAAATGAAATCCTATGTCCGTACTGCTGATGACCTGAAAACCAAAGAGATCGAATTTTCCACCAAGGAAACCGAAGCACAGAATCTTACCAACAAAATAGAGTACATGAGAACCAAGCCACAGATGCTTCTGGCAATGGCTGAAATGCCCATAAAGGGAATATCTGTTGACGGTCAGGGTAATGTACTTGTCAACAGCAGGCCAATTATAAACCTATCTGGCGGCGAAAGAATCAGGTTTGTTATGAATATTGTAAGGGCTACAGCAGGGGAATTAAAAATAATCCTTATAAATGGCTTTGAAAGTTTATCGCCAAAAGGTCAAGAGGAATTTATCGAGGAATGTTCCGGTGACGGATTCCAGTATATCATAACTCATGTTACGGATGGAAATTTAAAAATAACCGCCATTAATGAAAATGGTAAACGCATTGATGCCGAAACAGGAGAGGAAGTGATGATATAACATGTCAAGAGTAATATGTGTTTGTGGAGAGTCAGGCAGTGGAAAGACAACAAGCTTGCGCAGCCTTGACACTAAAACTACATACATAATTGATGCAGACCGCAAAGGTTTAAGTTGGAAAGGCTGGAAATCACAGTACAACAAAGCGACAAAAAATTACATGCAAACAAGTGATGTTGGAAAAATCAACACCATACTTGCCGGAATTAATGAAAAAGTCCCTTATGTCAGGGTTGTTGCTATTGATACGCTTAACACAATTATGGTTGATGATGAAATGGCAAGGATGAAGGAAAAAGGCTATGACAAATGGCAGGACATGGCCCAAAGCGTATGGGATTTGGTGAGTAATTCTCACTTGTTGAGGGATGATTTGACTATAGTGTTTCTGGCTCACACACAAACCGAGAGGGATGATAGTGGATATTATTTCACTCGAATCAAGACGAGCGGTAAAAAGCTCGACAAAATATGTCTCGAGAGTAAGTTCACGACCGTATTGATTACAAAATGCGTTGATGGAAAGCACATCTTTGAAACACAATCAAGAAACAGCACAGCTAAAACACCTATAGGCTGCTTCAAGGAATTTGAAATACCTAACGACATTAACGAAGTTATCAAGAAATTGGAGGAATATGAAAAATGAAAAGCTATGACGGTTACAACGATGCGGAAGCCTTTACAGGCGAATTTGAGAAGTTACAGCCCGGAGGATACATATGCAAGATACTCAAAGTCACAGTCGAAGAAAAGGAATACGGTCACTTAATACGGATCGGATTTGATATTGCAGAGGGCGAACACAAAGATTATTTCAAGAGGCAATTTGACAAAAAGAAGGAAAATAATCCAGAGGCAAAATGGTCCGGAATGTATTATCAGACAATCAAGGGTGATTCCTTGCAGTATTTCAAAGGCTTTATATTGGCAATCGAGAAATCAAATCCCGGTTATAAATGGGATTGGGACGAGAAGAAGCTTTCCGGCAAGTTATTCGGCGGCGTATTCGGTCAAGAGGAATTCAGGGCTAGTGACGGAAGTATCAAACTTGCTACCAAATGTCGTTGGGTACGAAGTGTTGAGCAGGTCAGGGAGGGTGTGGATATACCGGATGTTAAGAGGTTGAATAATTTATCAATTGATACTACAATATGGGCACCTCCAGATGATGACAATGACTTACCTTTTTAAGAGTCATCCAATGTAGTCAATCTCCATCGTCCGGCGGCAACGGTGAGAATATACGATCACTATACGGAAGTCAAGCCGCCTGACTTCAGACAATGGATAAAGTGCGATATATGGAGGTAAAAATGTTTAGACCTATATATGAACCAAGAACAAAAGCAAAAGAATACTGCGATTTGGCAGTAAACATATATACCGGCTGCAATCACGGATGTATATATTGTTACGCGAGGATGATGTTTAAAAGGTTTCACCCGGGTGAAGATTTTGCAGATGTGAAGCCCAGGGATGGGATTGTTGAAGCTGTAAAAAATCAACTTTCAGGAGGGAAATACAAAGACAAAAAGATAATGCTGTGTTTCATGTGTGACCCTTATCCTGCCAACATAGACACGATACCAACAAGAGAAGTCATAAAGGCTATAAAAGACGTAGGGGATTATGTATCCGTACTCACCAAGGGCGGAATGAGAGCTGCACGGGATTTTGATTTGTATGGTGAAGGTGATTCCTTCGGCAGCACACTAACATTTGCCGATGCAGACAAAAGCCTTGAATGGGAACCAAAAGCAGCGGAACCACTCGGCAGAATTCAGGCAATTGTAGAAGCTCACGAGAGAGGAATAAAAACATGGGTTAGTCTGGAACCTGTAATTAAAACTCAGGATGCAATTAATTTTGTTCACGACCTGCACAGACACGTTGACCTTTGGAAAATAGGACGCTGGAATTACGACCTGAGAGCAGAGAAAATCGATTGGGGAAGATTTGGACGCAATATTGAAAGTATTTTGAAAATCTTAAAATGCAATTATTACATCAAAGAAGATTTGCGAGAAGCTATGCGTTAGGTCGCATTATAAATTTTATATGATTCAGTGAGGTATCCCATGATAGCAACAAACATACGTCTACAATTCAATGAGAACCATAACGCTGAAATAGTGTTGACAGTCAAAGGGCATGTTGAGATAGTCGAGTTGAAGGATGTTATCAGCCGTGGAAAGGAATTGTCTGTTGATATAAAACAGTACCGGAAGCAAAGAAGTTTAGATGCTAATGCTCTACTCTGGAAAATGTGTACAGAAATAGCCAATGTCATAAGAAGCACAAAAGACGAGGTATATTTGCAGATGTTGGAGAGGTACGGCGTGTTTACACACATCATAGTTAAGCCAGAGGCGGTTGATAGAGTAGTACAGGAGTGGAGAACAGCAAGGGTGTTAGGGGAGGTCACAGTCAACAATAAAACAGGCATACAGGTAATGTGTTATTACGGCAGTCATTTGTACGACACAAAAGAGTTCAGCGTATTGTTGGACGGGATTATATCAGAGGCGAAGGACATGGGGATTGATGTAATATCTGAAAGTGAGAAACAGTCTCTATTGAATGAGTGGGGAAAATAATGTACCCCAAGCCGAAACATCGGCGTAAAACACCAAAGCCAAAGCGTAACAAAATGCCAACGATAAATGACCTTTGCGAAGTGTGTATGAAGCCATACGCACATTGCCATGAGGTATTCTTCGGGGAGAAACACCGCAAATGGTCTATACTATACAGCCTGACAAAGCGGTTATGCTATGAGCATCATAATATGCCCGGTGGGGTTAATCCCCACCATAACCGTGAAGTTGACTTATTATACAAAAGAGAGTCTCAAGCAAGGTTTGAAGAAGAATACAGCCATGAATTATTTATGCAACTATTTGGACGAAATTATATTGATTGGTAATATGGATATTATGTGCAGCTATAGCTGTAGAAAGAGAGGAATATATATATGTAAATTTTTCAGTCTACGAAGTGATGGTGCAGGAAAACCATACTACTTTGATAGTGTCATTCGTAAAACGATAATATCTGGCGAATTAAATTATGAAACTGATAGCCATACGTCCATTGCAGATTACTTCGGATTCAAAGGAAAAGATGAGGATATGCTTAATGCATATGAATATAATCCTATCACGAAAGAATTTGTGATAGACCGTATGCTGAACAAGGATGATTCTGCAATAATGAAAGAATTCTGTTTGAATCTGGATTTCAGGACTATAGTGCCAGAATTGGTAGTAAAGCCTATTATAAATCAAAAAAACATAATTCACACAGGCAGCATCAATGATTCTGAAATAGCTTTGTTGACGAAATGGGCTTCGGTCAGGGCTTCGGTCAGGGCTTCGGTCAGGGCTTCGGTTGGGGATTTGGTTAAATATTCGGTCAGGGCTTATGTCAGGGATTCGATTTGGGCTTCGGTCAGGGATTTGGTTGGGGATTCGGTATGGGATTCGATTTGGGCTTCGGTCAGGGATTTGGTTGGGGATTCGGTATGGGATTCGATTTGGGCTTCGGTCAGGGATTTGGTTGGGGATTCGGTATGGGATTCGATTTGGGCTTCGGTCAGGGATTCGATTTGGGCTTATGTATCCTCATTTTTTAATTTATCAAAATGGAGATATATAGAACATAAAGAATGTGAAAATCCATTTCAATCTTGTATAGATCTTTGGATGTTAGGACTTGTTCCAAGTTTTGATGGAAAAATATGGAGATTACACAATATGAGCCAAGACGGAAAAATAATATATAAGAGGGAAGCTTACATATGACTTTGGATGAAGCGATACAGCATGCTACAGAAAAAGCTAAGAATGAAAAATGCAAAGAGTGTGCCGAAGACCATCTACAATTAGCAATATGGCTTGGGGAATTAAAGGACTTGAAAATCAAAAAAGATTAATTAGCATTCTAAAGAACATTATGCAACTGTTTGGACGGAATTATATTTAATGAATTGGGGTGAAGTTATGAATGTTACAATAAGAGATTTTTTAAAAAAATCATTAGAAGAAATGGGAATTACTTGCAATATAAACACGGGAAGCTCTGGAGATAGAGAACATTTTTCTATAATGATTGCGGAAAAAGGAAATAAAAAAAAGATTGAAAAGTTGATTAGTCTTGGATGGCGCAAAATACGCAGATCAAAGGAAATAACCGATAATAGATTCGTCCTAAAGAGCAATAAATATGAAGGTTATGCGTTTGTGGTGTGGATGGAAATATGTGATATAACGCATTATTTAGATGGCAATATTTTGGATGTAAAAAAAACGAAAAATACGAAGGAGTGATATCACTATGTCTATATATACCAGAATTGAATGTGATAAGTGTGAAGCAAAATCAGAATGGAAAGATGCAATTGCTAAGATATATATTGTATCTTGGGCGCGTGAAAAAGGATGGAGTATTGGAAAAAAAATATTATGTCCAGTGTGCAAAGAAAAAGGTTAAATAATATGTGATGAATTGGGGTGAAGTACATGGATAAGTTTGAAAAAATAACAGGTAAAGTAGTGTTTGAAAAATCAGATGATGGATTTTCAATTCATGATGACGCTTGCTTTATTTGTGGCACTTTGGGAGTAAATGAATCAAAGGTACAGGATATGTTTAATATTGTAAATAATATCGAATTTAAAGTGTACGACATTGTAAAAGTAACACAGGAACAGGCGAGTAAAATAATTGAGTCTAGGAAGCCGCTAGGACTGTTTTATATTATCGACGACGGTATTTATGTAGGAATAGACAATAGGTCAGGTGATGCATGGACAGAGGACTTTAAGAGTAAGTCTGCGTGTGATAGGTGGCTTAAAAAATAGGTGGCTTAAAAAAATACATAACAAAAAGATGGTGATTATTTGAGTGAGGGAGTATTCCAAACAGATCGTGAAATATTCAGTAATCCGGTTTGGAAAAATGTACTAAAATTTAGGTTATTCTTTTTCATATACGGAAATGCGGTTTATTTGGAAGCGGGTAAGGATTATTCAAGTATGCACATAAACCGAGGTCAATTATTGAAGTCATATAGGAAATTACAGGAAGGATTAGAATATATTGAAAATCGTAGCATTAAACAATATTCACTTTCTCAAATTAAAAAAGCAATTGATGAATTAATTGACGAAAAAAGACTGACAAAATTCGACACGGAATTAGGAACACTATTTACAGTCTGTAATTATGAGGAATACCAAGGGTTTGAGCGTTTTAACAATGAGAACTTAGAACGGAGAAAGAACGGAGAAAGAACGGAGAAAGAACGGAGAAAGAACAATAATAAGAAAGATAAGAATGATAAGAAGGATAATAATAATATATATACGCAAAATTTTGAAAAAGCATATAAAATTTATCCAAGACCTCAAGCCAAACAAGACACATTTAAAAACTGGAATAAATTATTAGACAAATACACCGAAGAACAACTTTTACAATTTACACAAAACTATGTTGATTACTACAACAGCATTCCTGATAGTGAAAAACCTTATGCATACAGCAGTAATAATTTTTTCGGTGTGAAAGCGTATTATCAAGATTTCATACAGCAAAGGAAATGGGAGGGAAAGCCAAATAGCAGTACACAACAGAATAAACCAGTCAATATGGCAAATTTTGGACAGCGGACATACGATGATGCTTATTACAATAAGTTGTATAAAAATATCGGGCGTGATAAAAACGATACGAGTTAAAATTGAAGGATGAACTATGAACCAATACAAAACAACCAACTAAGCTTATTTTGAAAGGGTGTGAGATATTGTCAATTTATAGTCCAAAAGACTTAAGCAAGCAATTATACCTCAATACACATCAAGGACTAATACATGCACCAAAGGACGGTAATTATGCTTTATGTGGAATGATGATAAAAGGCAACCCCCTTATGGAAAAGACGGACAAGGATACTACGAGAGATAATTTTTGCACCGATTGTTACCTTGAAATGTTAGGTAATATGTTTAAAAAATCTTGAAAGGATGTGAAATTATGGGATTGGGCTTTAGAAAAATACTGAATTGGAATTATAACAGACAAGGGGATTTAGCGTGTAAGAGAATGCAAAAAAAAGTAGAAGAGCGTGAAGCTGATTTTGACAGCATTTGTTATGGGTGTGACTACTTTGTTGGGAACAATGAAACTTGCAATACACCTCAATTTTGTATTGAAGGCAGTATGAATATAAGTAATGGTCTCTATAGAAGTAATGATTAGTTACGAATTATGGATAAAGTGCGAACTAAGGTAGGTGATAAATTTGAGTGGAATAATTAAACGCATAGAACCCGTTATTGATTATTCTGTCAGGGGTTTATGTGTAAAAGTGTACCCGGGACACAAAAAGGGTTGTCCGAACCTTAACCATAAGGATGGGTGTCCTCCAAATGCGGGCTATTTTGATAAAGTTTATGACATTTCAAAGCCTGTATATGCAATAATTAATGTATTTGATTTTAAGTCTCATGTTGACAAGATGAGGGAGCTGCATCCTGATTGGAGCCAAAGACAGTTAGACTGCTGTTTATACTGGCAGCCTAAAGCAAGAAAACAGTTATTTGAGGGCATAAAGAAGTTCCTTACCCATAACGATAAAGAGAGATTTAAACAAGGTTACAGAGTAGAAAAGTGTCCTGAAGCCATGGGAGTGGAAATAACAAAAACTTTAGCAAAAGCAGGGATAGCGCTTGAATGGCCACCTGTTAATGTAGTGTATCAAGTGGCATTAGCGGGTATACCATACGACACATTATAAAGATTTAGCTCAGTAAAGGAGGGTCACTTATGAAAGCTATTACACTTTGGCAGCCCTGGGCACTGCTTGTAGCCAAGAGATATAAGAAAATCGAAACAAGAAGCTGGAAAGCCCCAAAGGAATTGATGGGTCAAAGGATTGCGATTCATGCAGCAAAAGCATTTTCAAAAGAAATGCAGGAACTATGTTGGACACAACCTTTCAGAGGAATACTTTTAAAAAATGGTTTCAATATGTCGTTCTCTGATATGTCATTTGGGAAAGTGGTTGCAACATGCAGGTTAACGGCTTGTTTGCGGATAGCCGGCGAGGATAAAACAAAAAACGTAGCACAACTTGAAACAGGCTATTTTGTTGAAGGCAATGAATACCATTTTGGCGACTATACTCATGGACGATATGCTTGGATACTGGAAGATGTTCAGCTTTTAGAAGAGCCAATACTAGCAAAGGGAATGCAGAAATTATGGAACTGGGATCCAAATTGAACTGGACAGAAGAACAGCTCAGGGAAGTGTTAAAAAAGAATCCTGATCTGAAATGTCGGGAACATATCGCTCAGATAGGCGAAATGAAAGGCGTAATCCTGAAACCAACTATAAAGGGCGGATGGCGAGAAGATTTACAAAGATACTTCCGAAGCAGTTGGGAAGCAAATTATGCAAGATATCTTAATTTCATCAAAGAGCCATGGAAGTATGAGGGCAAGGAGTGGGAATTTCCAGTAAAGAGAGGTACCAGATTTTACAAATGTGATTTTTATCTGCCAACAAGGAATGAATACCACGAAGTCAAGGGGTATATGGACAAACAATCTAAAACAAAACTAAACCGCATGAAGAAATATTATCCAGAAGTAAAAATAGTACTCATAGGTGCAGATGAATACAAAGAAATTGCAAAATTTAAAAATTTAGTATCAGGATGGGAGGGGTAAAGATTGAAACTAGTTTTAAAATATCCGGGAAGTAAATGGAGCAGGGATGCGTGAACGAATGCAGGAAAGGGGTGTTGACATGATTGAGAGAAAAGTATATCAATGTGAACATTGCAAAAGTTTCTTCTTGAAACCACGAACATATTTCATTAAAAGAGATGCGTATATGCATGAAATTTCATGTTGGTTCAATAAGAAAAACAAAAAAGAAGGAATAATCATGTTTTGGTTAAGTGTGGTGTGGTGGATGGTTTGTATAGTTGTTGGGATATTATTTTGTATGATGCTGGGAAGGTGAGTTATTTACGTGGGACAAAATAGCAAGGGCATGGCTGATGTTGAGATTATTGGTAGTGAGAAACAAAGTGGCATAAGAATTGAAATAAGTAAAGTTCGGAAAATAGGCTTTTGGGAATCAATATTAAAAATTTAATATTGTGAGGTGTGGAATGAATACGAATGAAATAAGGTTCTATTTGCACAACTATTACAACCTTAAGAGAGAGTTAAAAAATCTACAAGAAGCACTTGATACGTACAAAAAAATGAACATATCAGGGCTGCAAGCTACGATAATAACAAAGGAACCTAAAACGCACAATAACACGTCCAAGACGGAATTAATGGCATTGACAAGGATAGAATACATAATTGATTTAGAGAATGAAATTGACGGGAAAATGAGATTGATAAAGGCAATCGATAGCGTATATTATTATCTCAAAGAACCGGCACGAACAATCTTGGAAATGAGGTACTTTATTACTCCTATGCAAAACGATATAAGACAACCTAAATATAGTTGGGATAAAATATCCTTAGAGGTAGATAAGAGTGTGGCTTATTGCAAAGAGATTGATTGTAAAATAGTAAAAAAAATACAAGAAAAGTTATTGGGGGATGAATTAAAATAAAAAAAATAAATTATAAAAACCTACGTTTTACCTACCTTTTTACGAAAAAGATGTGATACTATATAGGAGTAAAAGACTAATTACGTTTTAACCCCACTTCACTATAGCCTCGGAGATTGACCTCGCCGGGGCTATAATTTTAAACAATTTTATGATAAATTTAAATTTGGGATACATCAATATAGAAAAAGAAATAGCAATAGCATTATTAATTGGGGGCAAAACGGGAGGGATAATGGATGGCATGTGATAGATGTATTTCAGCGATAAGAGACACTTTGATAATCGGTGAGCCTGTTGAATGCCAATGTAATTACTGCGGACATAAATTTCTAGCAGGAAAGCCAGAGCAATGCATTACATGCATAAATTATTTGTCGACAAGAACCGATGATGGATATAGATATATGTGCCAAAATGACGATGCAGACGGCAAAGAAAATTGCAGTGGATACATAGCGGAAGAAAAAGACCTAGAAGGATAGAGTTAAAGGAGCTATAGCAGGCTTCTTTTTTTATACAGAAATATAGAGGAAGTGAAGAGAGTATGTATGATTCAACAGACGGACTGAAAGCAGGGATATTGAAAGATATTAATACAACAGCAAATGATAGTATGACAACAGCCAATGTCAAAGATTGGATATACATAAAAGCACCTGAACTAAAGCAGCTTATAATCATTTACAGCCCTAGATACAGCCCTAGATACAGACCACTTTTAGGAGAGTGATATAATATGTCACCAATGCGTCCTCTACGTCCTTGTTTACACCCTTCGTGTACTGAACTAGTAGTATCAGGATATTGCGACAAACATCAACCGATAAGGACATATGATAAATATAGAGGTACGTCAACAGAACGTGGATATGATGCGAGGCATAGAGCAATAAGGGAAATTGTAAGACGAGAAGAGCCATTATGTAGAGAATGTCTAAAGACAGGTAAATTAACACCAAGCAATGAAATGGATCATATAGACGGAAACGTAAGGAACATAGAAAGAATAAATCTACAGATGCTTTGTAAACGTCATCACTCTCGTAAAACTATACGAGAGCAAGGTGGATACAATAGATTTAATATCAAGAACATAAAACCCTCGGGCATACCGTTAATTATGATATGCGGCGCGCCCGGTAGCGGAAAGACTGCATTTGTTGATAAATATAAAAATCCGGGCGATATAATAATAGACTTAGATTATATTAAGGCAGAGATATCCGGAGAACCATTATATCACTCATCAAACGAATGGATATTAAGAGCATTAGCACAACGTAATGAAATATTAAAAAGTCTTTATAACAAAACAGAAGGGCAAGCATGGTTTATAGTAAGTGCGCCTACACGTAAGGAACGGGCGTTATGGCGTGATATACTACAGCCTAAAAGAGTCATTATAATGCAGACGGATGAGTATACATGCATACGCAGAATACAAGAAGATAATAGACGTAAAGATATAAGCAATACATTCGCAGAAGCAATTAAGAAATGGTGGAAATTATATCAGTTCGATGAGAGAGACGAGATTATACGGTGGATGGGGTAGGGGCATAGTTAATAGCTATGGAAAATTATGGAGGAAC
>Ga0210003_1000330_pt1 | contig 42655 bp, 43 predicted proteins | sample LantaG_FD_182804 | JGI IMG/M metagenome (GOLD analysis project Ga0210003, IMG submission 182804) | Deep subsurface microbial communities from Baltic Sea to uncover new lineages of life (NeLLi) - Landsort_02402 metaG (SPAdes) (version 2) | ecosystem: Environmental > Aquatic > Marine > Oceanic >...
GAGATTGCTTCGCTTTGCTCGCAATGACAATATGGATATTATGCACAGGCCGATGAGGGCATCGGCCCCTACAAAGTTTTGTGCCTATTTTCATATAAACTGCCTGGCTACATAATCAGGGATATCCAGTGTACCCATAAGGATGGGCTGTTGATGACAATCCGACCCCCCTGTCACGAGCAGTCCCAGTTCATTCGCAAAGGCAAGATATGACTCGGTTGTATCCTTGTCATGCCTGGAATGCCAACACTCGACACCATCTATATAAGGAAGCATGGTCTCTTTTATTATCTTTTGCTGCTCATCAATGTTATGGGTAAAGGCAACAAGTGAAGTCCCATTGGGATCATTCGGATGGGCCAGGATCAATTTCCCACCAGCACCATGCACCAATTCAGAGGCCTCAGAAAGACTCAGCGGCATCTTAGGCACATTGCACTTGACCAGATATCTATCAAAGGCCTCTTGTCTGCTAGTCACAATACCTTTTTTAACCATATAATTGGCTATATGCGGGCGGCCGAATGAACCATCCACTGTGCCCTGAATCTCTTCCAGATCCTCATGGGTGAATTCCTTTAACCCCTCCTTGGTCAGTTCACGATTGATGTTTTTGAGGATCTTTTCTGCCCTGGCCTGCCTATACTCCCTTATCTCCGCAAGCTTGTCCACTAGTGGCTGATAATGGATATCATATTGATAGCCAAGAAAATCAAGTGATATGGGTCTTGAGTTATTGTATCCCGGATGGGTGAGCGTTACGTTTAACTCGACTCCATAAATATAGGCGATGCCGTATTTATCAGCGAGCCTCTTTGCAAACCCCTGGCAATGGATAGAATCATGATCGGTTATGGAGATCACACCTATATTCCTTGTCCCTGCCTCTGCAAATATCTCCTCTAAAGTCATCTTCCCATCCGAGCCGTCTTTAGAATGAACATGAAGATCAATCTTCATTTTCCTTTGTCCCTTATTCATGCTTCGCATACTTCAGTGCAAGCTCATAGTAACTCTTTGCCTTTTGATATGCCATATCCTTTGTGGCTGCATCAAGGCCTGTATCGTCAAGCATAAAAGACGTGACCTTTGCCCTCACATAGGCCCTGTAGATCTTATAAAATTTAAGCACATCCCTTAGCATACAATCTCCTGATGCATCTATATATGCGTCAACAAATGCCTTTCTTAAGTCTTCACGCCCATTATAATCCAGATCCATGGAAAGAAATGCTATGTCTGATGCTACGTCGCCAAAGCGAAACCTTTCATTAAATTCTATGCAGTCAAAGATTACAATCCTTTTATCATCCATGCAGATGTGCTGAAGATGCAGATCCCCATGGCAGTCCTTTATATGGCCCCCATTCATCCTTTTTTCAAATAAGGACTTATTATCTTCCATAAATGACATACTCCAGGATTGTATCTTATTATATGCCCCTTCTGATACAGGCCCTCCTATATATTTAAAGGTCTGTTCAAAGTTTTCTATAACATTTTTAGATATGGTATCCAATGATCCATAGGGCTTTGCCTTCTCATCGCTTGGTATCCTCTCATATACATCTGCTATATGTCTGCCTAATCGTTTCATGAGGTCACAAGTGGCCTGGCCTGCCTCCAATAATCTATAGAGCATGCGATCTTCATTGATGCGTTTCATCTTAAGGGCATATTCCACTATATTTGATGAGTTCCCTATTACAAAAGAGCCTTCCCCTTCAGATATAGGCACGACACTTAAGTATATATCAGGCGAGAAACGTCTATTAAGCCGAAGTTCCTCTCTTACATAAAAACGTCTTTTTTCAAGGGAGGTAAAATCCAAAAAGCCGAAATCAACCGGCTTTTTGATCTTATATACATATTCGTCCCCAATAAAGACCCATGAGATGTGGGTTTGCACCAAGGTTATATTCCCTGGTCTCTCGGGATAACTACCAGGGTCTTTCATGTACTCAACAAGCCTTTCCTGCATCATATATTGCCTCCTGCAAGCTGACCACACGCAGCCATAATATCGTTTCCCCTTCCCTTTCGCACCATCACAGTAACCCCTCTCTTGTGCAGATACTCTTGAAAGGCAACGATATCTTCTGCCCCGGGGGCATCAAACATGGCGCCGGGCCATGGGTTAAACGGAATGAGATTTACCTTTGCCCTTATGCCTTGCAAGATGTTGGCAAGATTTTCCGCATCCCTGATGCTATCATTTATTTTTCTTAACATCACATACTCTATGGTTATACGACGACGTCTTGGCAGGGGATAATTCTTCAGGGCATCTAAAAGGGCACCTAACGGATATTTTTTATTTATAGGCATGATGGCATCCCTTTGTTTGTCTGTCGGGGCATTTAAGGAAACAGCAAGCTGGGCTTTGGTATCATGCCATAACTCAAAAATTTTTGGAACAATACCACAGGTAGATACGGTTATCCTCCTTTTAGATATCCCCGGGCCTAAAGGATCACTCATTATCTGTAGTGCATTTATTACATTATTATAATTCAACAAAGGCTCTCCCATGCCCATAAACACCACATTAGTAATATCTTTTAGCGCAAAGGTTTTAATAGGATATAAAACCTGGGATATAATCTCTGCTACCCCTAGATTTCTAACAAACCCCATAGATGCGGTATAACAGAATTTACACGCCATCTGGCAACCCTCTTGAGTCGATACGCATACTGTCCAATGGCCATCTTCAGGCATAAGTACGCTTTCTACGATCCCCCCATCAAAAAGCAGGTATGCAAGTTTTTCTGTGCCATCTTTAGATGTCCTCCTGTCAATCAGGCGGGGGTAATCTATGGATGCTATACCAGAGAGCTTTTTGCGTAAGCCCTTTGATATGTTGGTCATCTCCGAAAAATCTGTGATGCCTTTTTGATAGATCCATTGAAATATCTGAGGGGCACTATAAGGCCTTTCCCCTAGATCACAGAGTAATCTTTCAAGTCCGTCTTTACCAAGGTCTAAGATATTTATCATATTTGTTTTATCCAAAATCTGGTGCGCCCGACAGGGATCGAACCTGCGACCTTAGGCTCCGGAGGCCTACGCTCTATCCAACTGAGCTACGGGCGCATATCATTTTTCACTTTCTAAGGCTAATATCGCTTCATCAAATAAGCCACAGCCTTTTCAAGCCCATTCAATGTAAGTTCAAACATAGGGAATACTTCCATAATAATCTCGACTGTCTCAGTATGATGCCACGTATGCGCAAGCTTTGGGTTGATCCATACACTGTGCTTGAATGTCTTGGCCAAGAACTCCAGCCTCTTGATGCTGGACAGTACCTGTGGGCTATTATAATATATATTCCCATGCTGACTTAAGAGTTCATATGTGGCCATAGATGCATCTCCAATTATAATCACACGGCTTTCCGGGTCAAGGCGTATAAAGTCATCCACCTCGTATGGTTTGTAATAGCGGGTAGGATCTTCCCAGACCTTGTTATATATTGCATTATGAAAATAAAAGATCTTTAGATCCTTGAAGTGAGACCTTGCATGATTAAACAAGACCTGAACCACATCCACATATGGATCCATGGACCAGCCACCATTATCTATCATTAAGATGACCTTAAGTTTGTCTTTCAGGGACCGGTCAAAAATAATCTCAATCTCCCCTGCATTTCTCATGGTTTCATATATGGTCTTTTCCACATTGACATAGTCCATTGCCCCAACCGGAATCATATTGCGAAATCTGCGCAAGGCCTCTGAGATCTGGGAAGGACCTAAGCGTGTATCATGTGTATAATCACGGTACCTGCGCTCAAGTGCAACCTTTATAGCAGACTGCCCTCTGGATGCTCCCCCTACACGCATACCTCCCGGATGATAACCCGAATGACCCACAGGAGACGTCCCACCAGTGCCAATCCATCTGCTCCCGCCGTCATGTCGCTCTGTCTGCTCTTTTAGCCTTTTCCTGAAGTACTCTTCAAGTTCCTCAGGGGTCATTTTTTCAAGCTCATCTTCATCTACGCCTAAGAAATCCGCCATTACCTTCGGGTCTTTAAGCCACTCATTAAGGAGTGACTGGACCATTTTATCTATCTCTTCCTGTAAAGGACTTTGCAATTGTGCACCCTGAAAATAGTGGGCAAAGACCTTGTCATATGCATCAAAGTATTTCTCAGACTTCACCATAAGTGAGCGCGCAACTGTATAAAGATCATCCAGGGAACATATAAGACCCATCCCCAGGGCCTCATGAAGGCGAAGAAATGCTTTAGGTGTGATGGGAACCCCCTGATCTCTTAACTCATAGAAAAAACCGACAAACATAGTAACCCTTTAAAAGCGAGAAGTATGGGAGACATACTTCTGAGCAAGTTTGTAGTCATTACTCTTTTTAAAGAGCACCCCCAGATAAGGGATATCCCCCCTGATCAAATACTTGGGATCAAAATCAGAATCCATCAATAATATCCTGATCCAATTTATTAATTCCCTTGTTGCCGGTTTCTTTTCAACACCTTTAATCTCTCGCAAACTATAGAATGTCTCAATACATGTATCAGCAATTCCCTTGTTGATATCCGAAAAGTGTGCCTGGATGATCTCTCGCATCATATCAGGGTCGGGAAATGCAATGTGGTGGAAGATACATCTGCCGAGAAACGGATCAGATAGATCCTTTTTTGCATTTGATGTGATCACAATAATGGGCCTGTGTTTCGCGCTGGTGGTCTTATCTATCTCTATAATGTCGAACGACATTTGATCTAATACATCCAAAAGATCATCCTGAAAGTCGGAATCAGCCTTATCAATCTCATCGATCAGGAGCACAACCCTTTTCTGGGATGAAAATGCCTGCCCGATCTTACCCATCTTTATATAATCCTCTATATTGCTTACATCCCTTTTCGAATCACCAAAACGGCTATCATTCAACCTGGTTAAAGTATCATACTGGTATAAGGCATCTATGGCCTTCATACTGGATTTCACATTAAGCACTATAAGAGGCATGGCTAGATTCTCTGCAATGGCATAGGCCAGTAAAGTCTTACCTGTTCCCGGTTCCCCTTTTAAGAGCAGGGGCATCTCCAATTTTATGCCGGCATTTACTATCTTTGCCAGTTCCGGATCTAGTACGTATGTGTCTGTACCTGTAAAAACGTGTCTATCCTTGTCTGCACTCATCAATCAACTCCTTAGTGTTTTTCTTTGTCATAGCATAGCATATCAAAGGCTTCAAGCTAAGTTACCTAATATAGAGATGTTAGCTGGCGGCCTGTACATCCAGTTTGGCATGGAAATTTAAAGATCTTTATGCTAAGTTTTGTTTTGGAGGTGTCAAAATGTCAAGGCTAATAAAATATTCTACAGTGTTTTCTGTTATTCTTGTCTTCCTTTCCGTATCCTATGCCCATGCAACACCATGTGCAGTTGTAGATCAACCAGATGTCTATGTAGGAAAAATCCCCCAAGGAAAACAGATTGTTCAGAATTTTACACTCAAAAACACAGGGGATGAAACCTTAGTTATACTTAAGATCAAACCATGTTGAGGAGTCAAAACAAGCGCCCCGGGCGGGCCAAACATAGCACCTGGAGAATCTATTGAGATAACGGTTACCATCCCTACTCTATACTATAGTGGTAAGCTGAGAAAGGCTATATATGTTATCACAAACGACCCTGCTGCAAAAACCATCGATCTGAGTGTGAGTGCAGATATAAAAGAAATCCTGGCCGTAGCGCCAAGATACATAAATTTTGGTAAGATCCAAGAGGGCGCTACTCATAAAAGAGAAATAACTATTTTCAATAAAGGAGAGGAAAAGATATCCATAACCGACATAGTTGTAAAACCTGAAGGGCTGATGAGTATACAGCCTACCAATAGATTCACACTCATTCCAGGTCAGAACAAAACACTTAGTGTATCGTTTACCCCAAGCGGTAAACCAGGCCACATCTATGGTAGCATTATCATAAAGACAGATGCCAAATATCTACCGGAAAAGATAATCAGAGCCAGGGCAGAACTACTAAAAGATCAAAAAGACGCGCATTTATCCAAGGATTAGAGAGACCGGATTCAACACAAAGGATGAAAGATTTTGCTTGCGCCTTAAGGTCGGCAAACAGCTTAGACTACGAGGCATTCTCTCGTAAGGTAATATAAATCAAACTAAGGCTGAAATTTGTCGGTTAAGAGCTCATAAATGAAGAAAACATTTAATAAGAACATAGCCACTGTAAGCTCTCTTACGGGAATAAGCAGGGTCCTTGGCCTTATCCGTGATGTGGTCATTGCCTGGCTGTTAGGCGCAGGCCCTCTAGCGGACGCATTCTTCGTAGCATTTCGGATACCGAATATGCTTCGCAGACTATCTGCTGAGGGCGCTAGCAATGTTGCATTTATACCTGTGTTTAATGAAACCCTTGAAAAAGAAGGGCTTGCAAGGGCCATGGCCATGGCTAGAAGTGTTATAACCTTAATGTTGCTCGTTTTAGGGGTAATCGTTGTCATTGGCGAATTTATCGCCCCTTTAATAGTAGGGATCATAGCCCCCGGCTTTTTGCATACCCCCACTTTTGATATGGCCTTACACCTTACACGAATAATGTTCCCCTATATACTTTTAGTAAGCATCTTGGCGCTTATAGCTGGTGTACTAAACTCTCTTGGCCACTTTGCAGCCCCTGCTGCAGCCCCTATCGTTCTTAATATATTCATGATAGCCACACCTATAATCTTCTATAAATATATCCCGTTTCTTAAATCACCGGCAGATGCCATTGCCTGGGGTGTGATAACAGGGGGTCTCTTCCAGATCGCGCTTCAAATTCCCCCTCTAAAAAGACTTAAGGTAAATATAAGGTTGTCTTTTAGGTTTAAAGACCCAAGGATCATTCAGATCGCAAAACTGATGGGGGTAGCAGCACTTGTTGCATCTGTCTACCAGATCAATGTCCTTGTTGGTACGCTTCTCGCGTCATTTCTCCCAAGAGGCAGCATATCATTTCTTTATTATGCAAACAGGCTAATCGAGCTCCCATTAGGTGTTTTTGCATTTGCTGTTGGAAATGTGATGCTGCCTGCCATGAGCCAGGCATCTGCCAAGATGAATATATCAGAGATGTCATCCCTTACTGGTAAATCAATAAACGCTGTGCTCCTATTTACCATCCCTGCCTCTATTGGTATCTTTGTGTTAGCAGACCCTATTATTACACTACTTTTTGTAAGGGGCAACTTTTCTTATCAGGAGGCATTATCTACTGCACAGGCATTAAGGATGTATGCCATAGGCCTATGGGCAATCGGGGCATCAAGAATACTTACTCAAGCCTTTTACGCCATGCAACAGGCAAATACAGCAGTACGCGTGGCATGGGCTACATTAGGCCTGAATGTGGTATTCTGCCTTATCCTTATGCCAAGTATGAAGCACTCTGGTATTGCTTTAGCATCAACTATCTCCATCATTATACAAACAATCATACTATTATTCCTGCTTTCTAAAAAAGGGATGATCATATCGAGTATATACTATCTTTACTGCACAAAGATGGTCATATCAGGGGCACTAATGGCCCTGTGTATATATCCATTACTACGCACACGCTTCTGGGTACATGGGCTGAACACCCATAGCCTGTTAATGTTAGGGGCAAGTATTGGGATAGGCGCTGCCTCATATTTTGCCCTCCTCTGGATCACAGGCATTAGACAGATAAAAGATTAAATGCCTTTTCAAGAGAGACCAAAGAAGTGTGACAAGAGTGAAAATTCTTACATATTATGGGAATAAAAATTACCTTTATTCCATTTCTATACACCTAATTCATTAATAGCCCGAAGCCGCCCTGGCAGGTATTTCCAGCAATATCAGTTAGATATAAAATTTGGCTATTATGGCATTGTTTTTGCTCATGTTCTAAAAGTAATTGTAAAATAATTGTTATCTTTTAAAAGGATTCAATAAAGGTTGAGATGTTTTGATTTATAAAATTATTAAAGTGAGAAAATAAAATGGTTTATGACGAAAGGTTAATTAAATTTATTGTCAACCAGCCACTTAAGCTTTCTCCTGTTGTGATAAAGAAGAAAGCCGCTGAAATTCCACACCTTTTCCAGGCATCCCTCCTGGTTGATCTCGAGATGGACTCTGAAAGGATTTCAGAGATATTCTTTAATATTATACAACAATTGACCCCCTTTGATATGGCCTTTTTATATATGTGGAACCCAAGTGATGCATGGTTTTGTCGAGGGCTTAGAGGCAATGTCCCGGATGGTATAAATAAAGGGAATATCTTCACCTATAATATAAGGAATACTGCCAAGCCCATGTTAATACCTGATATAACGCAATCAGGTCTGGATCCTGAAGAATACCCTTTTACATTTTCTTCTATGATGGGATTTCCTATATATCTGGACACCAGGACTATCGGGTGCCTGGAATTATATAGGAAGAAAGGCAACCCATTTGATACAAACGAACTTATCCTGATAAAACACCTGTTGCTTTATTCTGAAAATGTCCTAAAGGGGCTATCTGTTATAGACACATCTACAGATAAGTCCTTCAAGATAAGGACTGATGTTCCCAGAAAGGATGTGATACCCAATATATTGCATCAATACTCAGAACAGGCAAAAAGGCTTTCGTACCCCCTAAGCATCGCTATTATAACAATCAAAGATCCTTCCAAACTTATCCTCTCTGATATTCCAAGTGAAGGCCTTAGGTCACTAAAGGTCATAGCAGAAAAGTTACGGGAGACGCTTAGATGCTATGATAATGTCTTGCAATATGAAGAGATGAGCTTCTTAGTGATCTTACCAGGATGTTCATCTGATGATGCAACCGCTATATTAGGAAAGGCGATCTCTGCGTTAACCCCTGGGTTAGTAGGCAACATGGCAGTTGGCCTTGCCACTTTGCCCGAGGAAGCACAGGATGCCAGAGGCCTTATGAACGGTGCCCTACAAGCCCTATCTTACGCTAAAAAGAACGATCTGAGCCTTGCAACACTTTCTCAGATAGGCGCCATAAAGACTGATAACTTATCTTTAGAGCTGACTATACACAAACTCCTTAGCTTACCGCCATCTATGGACAGTTTAAATAAAATCTTAGAACAATTTGTCAGACAGTGCCATGCGGAATTTATTACCATCAAATCATCGCCACCTGGTAAAGCAGTACACTGGCGTGGCCATACCCTGGGATATGTCCGGCAGAAAGGAATATCTAAAAAAATATATAATCGGATTATTACATACTTGACCCCTGCCTGGGCCATTGCTTCTAAGATAGATGCTGATATAGACAACTGGTATCCGAATATCCTCACCTTGGTATCACTTCTATCAGACATACGAGCCGGATATCCTCCTGGCTATTCGTTAACAGTAGCAAATGACACCTACACCCTGGCCAGGGCCATTGGAAAAGATGAGAACCTCTCACAGATGTGGGCGTTATCCGCCCTTGGTGTAAACATAGGCTATCTGGGTATTCCCTCATATATCTTTGCCAAAACAGAATTAAACCCGTCTGACATGGTAAGAATCAAGGATCACCCCATACTATCCGCAAGGATACTAAAAAATACTGCTATATTGAATTTAGATACAGATATATTAATGTACCATCATGAAAATATTGATGGTAGCGGGTACCCCAGGGGATTAGAAGGAGATACTATCCCGTTGGGCGCAAGGCTCTTGAGGGTAGTGGATACCTTTAATGCCAGTATATCGCCCAGGGTCTATAGACGAGAAATCTCACATGATAAGGCCATCTCTGAAGTAACTGCGTTGTCAGGCTCGATCCTTGATCCGGACATTACATCGGCATTCATTGGGATCATCGATTCTTGATCCATCTTGGGTGTGTAATACCATACTTCTTAATTTTATAGTGCATAACCCGCTTACTGATACCTATGTCAGCTGCTGCCTCTTTTTGTATCCAATCATTCTTTTTTAAGCTCTCTATAATCAAATCCCTCTCTGTAAGCTCCAAAGATGACGAGGGTGCTTCCCCTTTTTCAAAGCTATGAGCTGAAGGGACTGATATATCGTTTACACCTATAACAGCACCTTCTGTTAAAAGCACACTCCTCTCAACACAATTACGTATCTCTCTAACATTTCCAGGCCAGCTATATCTTAATAATAAACTCATGGCCTCAGGTGTTATATCAAAGGTAGGCTTTTTTAGCTCCATGCAATATTTTTTTATAAAATACCGAACAAGAGGCTCTATGTCTTCTTTGCGCTCTCTTATCGGTGGTATCACTATATTAACCACATTTATCCTGTAATAAAGATCTTCTCTGAACCTCCCATCCCGTACCAAACACATGAGATCCTGATTTGTCGCAGCTATAATCCTTACATTTACCTTTATAGTACGACTACCTCCTAATCGCTCGAACTCCCTATCCTCTAATACCCTTAACACCTTTGCTTGTAGAGAAAGAGGCATATCACCTATCTCATCTAAAAATACAGTCCCCATGTTGGCCTGCTCAAACCGTCCGATTCTGAGGTTGACAGCACTGGTAAAAGCACCCCTCTCATGCCCAAAAAGCTCACTTTCTAATAGATTTTCCGGCAGGGCAGCACAATTTACCTGCACAAAATTGTTTTCTGCCCTAGATGAATTATGGTGAATTGCACCGGCGATCAACCCCTTGCCCGCCCCTGTCTCTCCAGTGATAATCAACGTGGAATCAGACCTTGCTACCTTCTCTACTACCTTTAATACATTCTTCAATTTTCGGCTTTTACAGATGATATCAGAAGTACGGTATATGATATCGGCCTCACGGTGCCTTAGATAATCTACCTCGTTTTTCAACCTTTTCACGGCAAGACAGTCTTCTATCTTTTGGGAAATTTCATTGAGGTCGAAAGGCTTTTGAATAAAATCCATTGCTCCATTTTTCATGGCGATTACTGCACTATCAACAGAGGCATACCCTGTCATAACTATAACAATGCTGCTGGGAGTAATTGACTTTACCTTCTTTAAGAGATCAATCCCATCCATTCCCGGGAGTTTCAAGTCAGTGAGAATAAGGTCGTATATGTATTTGTTTATCCTGGCAACGGCAGACTCTCCATCACAAACCAATTCCACATCGTGCCGTCTCTTCTTAAATCCCTGGAACAAAATCTTGCCCAGATCTAAGTCATCTTCTACAATAAGTATATGTGCCATACGGTAGATCTATCGGGCACTAACAAGCAGAACTTTAAGGTTGAAGTAACTGCTCAGGTAAATAGGCTGTAGGCATTTAGGCTGTAGGTAGATAGGCTGTATAGTACCCAAAAACTAAATTTCCTTTAGCCTACAGCCTGAACAACCTGAATAGTTACAGGTTGAATACCCTATCACATAAAAGAATGCTCCACCGCCTGGAAATCGACTCCATCGTAGGCAAAGACTATTACTTGAAAGGGATCGTGAGGCCTACTACATACACCCGGTCTTTATGAACAGGATCTTTTATAGAATAGAATATGGGAGATATCTCATAAAAACCAAAACACATACCCCCGATAACTCCGACACTCGCCCCCTGAGCAATACGATCCAGATGATCACTAGGGTGATCAACAAAGGCCAAGGTGGCACCACCGACCAATGTTCCTATACAAAGCCCCCACACAATATCCTCAAATATTATCTTTAAAGAAGAATCTGCCATTCCTTGGGCAGGAATAGCTAACAGACTAAGGACCAATAATATGCTAATCACAAACTTTTTCATCTCCCCCCCTATCCGCCCGGGGCGGATTATCGTAATCTATTTATAATCGTATTTGAGAGTGTATCCGGATCAAGGCCATAATATTTATAACACGCACGAGATGACCCAGATGGCGGGAATCCCTTTATCCCTAGGGGAATAAGGTCTATGCCTATGTTATTTGTGGCTGCTATAAAGGCAATCTGTGAGGCAAGCCCTGAAACCTCTATGTGGTCTTCTGCAACAAATATAGGGCCCCTTTTTGATGCATCTCTTACCTCTGCCATACTAAGCGCAAACGGACAAGACACCCCCACCACCTCTATGTCGATTCCCTTCTCTTTTAAGATCTCCCACGCATGAACCGCATTTGCGCTCATTGCCCCTAAGGCAAACAGAGTTGCCTCGCCTCCGTTTCTTAAATGGTAAGCCTTGCCATAAATGAACTGCGTATCTTTAAAAAATACATCCCCATTTTCGTCTGTAATAACCGGGGTTTTTGACCTTCCTACCCCTATGAGACAATTTCCGGGTGTGGTTAATGACCACCTTGTAGCCAGATCTGTCTCGTTTGGATCAATAGGGATGATCACCTTAAACCCAAAGAGGTTTCTTATAAGCCCCAGGTAGTCTACACATTGATGTGTCTTTCCATCCTCCCCCACATCTACGCCTATATGAGTGCAAAACAGTTTTAGATGTGCCTTGTTTATCGCATTAAGCCTTTGCTGATTATATGTCTCATCTATACCAAATATCCCAAAATCAGCAAATACACTTACTACCCCTAAAGCAGATGCAGCACCTGCAGCAGTAACAGTATTATGTTCGGAAATCCCTGCCTGAAAAAAACTTCTTTGAAATTCTTTAGCAAACTTTGATGTCTTTACAGAACCAGATAGATCGCAATCAAAGACTGCTATAGGTATATCTCTGTTGATGTTTGCCACATCTAAAAGAACATCCCCCATAGCAGATCTGTTGTCTGTAGATATATCTGCCCCGTAGACGATGGGATCTCCTTGATCCATCTTAGGGTATGGTAGGAACTGCACAGATATATCTTCAGTAATCGTCTCCTTCCTTGAGGCCTCCAACTCCTCTAATGGCCACTCCAACTCCGCCTCCTCCAGTGCACGTACCATTTCTTCTTTATTCAATGCCTTCCCATGAAACTCAGCCTTGCCTTCCATAAAGGTGACTCCTTTACCCATTACAGTATGTGCAATAATGGCATAAGGATTCTTATGATCATTTGATGCCTGAGATATAGCAGAATATATCCGTTCAAAGTCATGGCCATCGATCTCCAGCACTGAAAACCCTGCTTCTTCATATTCCGCCCTCAAATTTTGGGGCATTATTTCATTTCTATCTCCCGATATTTGAAGGTCATTGTTATCTATAATGACTGTAATATTGTTCAGAGCAAACTTTCGGATAAAACGTCTTGCCTCACTTATCTGACCTTTTTGTTGTTCTCCATCACCCATAACAACAAAACACTCCATGGCATCTCCCTTGAGCCTGTTTGCAATTGCACACCCGCATGCCACAGATAACCCCTGACCAAGATTTCCCGTACCCCAGACAATACCCGGAACCGAAGATTCCACATGACCCTCAAAAATACTGCCTATCCTCCTGAAACCCTTTATTACATCCCTTGGATCAAAAAGGCCTCTCCTTGCCAGGGCAGAATAGGCCCCGGGCGAGGTATGCCCATGGCTGATAATTACCTTGTCACGATCCATATCTATCACGTGATATAAAAGGGTGTAGATATCTATTGAGGATAATGACCCTCCGGGATGACCCGACCCGGCCAGGTAAGTCATAGCCAGGATATCTCCTCTCGATTTGCTCGCCTTTTTTGATATTTCGTCTAATAAATTTTCAGTCATCTCCTTTATCATCCTGCCCTCCCGCTGACATATTCTTCTTTCCGCCATAAGCGGATAAACTCATGTTCAAAGATCTAAAAATGATCTCTGAAGGATCTATCGTGCTTATACCTGTAAGACCACCCAGTTGCATACGACATGCCCCACAATCAGATGCTATTGCATCCGGAGCATATTCTAAAATGGGTAGAGTTGCAAGTTTGCCTAATTTTACGGAAACCTCCTTGTTCTTCTCCTTAAATCCATAAGTCCCGGAAAGCCCGCAACAATTATCATCCAGGACTTGATACTGCAAATCCGGGACCATCTCAAACAACCTGGCCGCTGGATAACCTATGCCCAAGGACCTTAGGTGACATGGTATGTGGTATGCTATCCTCATATCAATCGGACCAAATTCAGGGTTTACATAACCTTCTTCCATAAGGTTCAGTATATATTCGTGCACATTGTATGTATTCTCAGATATCTTTTTGCCATCAGGCAGGGCCATAATCCCCGGGTAGTCCCTGACCAATGTGAGCCCACATGAGGTGCATGCATAAACCACATCATAGCCCCTGTTGATGTAATGTACTAATATACCTGCATTCTTATTTGCAAACCTTCGAGCACTGTCTAAGTCACCATTCCCTAATGCAGGCAGACCACAACAGACCTGATGAGGCGTTATCACTTCAAGACCCATTGATACAAGGATAGAACGTATCTTCCTTCCTATATCCGGCCTGTTGAAATTCAAATAACATCCATAGAAGAAGACCACCTTCTTTGAGGCTTTCCCTACCTTCCTCCTGCCTTTAGAAAGGGTAAATGCATGATATCTTGGGAAAGGAATGTATGTAGATATCCCTATCACCCTCATGATATTTTTTACTAAATGCGTGTTTATAATTTTATTTACAATAGGGGCAAAGGCAGAAGCCAATATCCCTATGTTATATGTGTTTGCAAACATGTAGTTTGCTATAGACCTGCCATGTTCCTCTACATATTTTATCTGGGCCTTTAATATAATCTCTGATACATCTACTCCATAGGGACATACAGTCTCACACCTTTTACACTGGCTGCAAAAAAGCACCCAGCTATCAACAGACACCTCCCCATCCATTCTAAAACGCTGTGCATCAGGACCAGCCTGCTTTGGACCCGGAAATTTTGGTTCAACACTAAAAACAGGACAATTCTCTACACAGATTGTACACCTGATACAGTGCTCAAACTTCATCCAAGCCACCCATCTAAGCTCTTTGCAGCAGCAACGCCTGTAGCAATCGCCATCCCATTCCCACATCTGTACTTCATGATATCAGAAAAAGCTAAAATACTTCCACAAACAAACAGGTTTTCAAGGTTAGCATGCCTTGGCCTGAATGATCTATCTACCCTTATCCCTGCCTTTTCTATAGGATGCCCAATATCAAAAAAATCCTCATTAAACCACTTGGCCCTTTTCTTGGGGAAGATAACCGGCAGATTAAAGACTGTCTCATATACTGACTCTCTCAAGGCATATAGCCCCCCGCTTACGAATGAGCCTGTAGCAAGGACAAATGCCCTCCCTTCTACCCTCGTTGGTCGAGACCCGGTAACAATTGTCACAGCCTCTATTTGTGTGTCTGAGCGTTCTACGCTGGCAATATCTCTGCCCCAGTATATATCTCCACCCTTTTGCTGAAGGGTGTATTTCAGTCTCCTGAAAAGCCTTATGCCCGGTATAGATGGTGGAAGTGTAGGTATCTCAAATATCTTCCTATCCAACTCTTTCGATATTGCCTCCATAATCTCTACTGAAGAACTTAGCCCTAACACTGCAGGCAAGGCTATCCTACCATTCGGGATCTCCCAACTCTTAAGTTTAGCTACAAACTCTCTCCTAAATGTTGTATCCTCAAACCTTGTTGCAAGACCTATAGTAGTTGATATGCCCGCATCAAAGACAGAGTATCCGGCATTTTCATTCTTAGATGTAATGTAGGCAGGATAAAAATCCTTCAATCCTTTAAATGAGACTATGTGAATGTATTCATCTGCTCCGGTATATGCTGCCTCCATGGTTTGAGGAACAAGGCATGTAGCCTTAATAGTGCCAAGTGGTGTAAGGATTCCTCTATTTGTCTCGATGTCCCCAATATAATTAAGGCCTGAACCTGCCATAATCTTTTTAAAGAAATTTAGCGAATCTCTTATACCTTCAAGGCCTACAAGATGATACGGATGTCCCCTAGGGGACCTCTCTATCCCCTTTAAAGGGCTAGATGTTCCTCTAAATACATCAATGCACCCGGTAGACAGACAACACATAGGGTCACCTTTTGAAATAAGCGCTGTCTTCTTCCCCCTGTCTGCAAGCCATATGGATGCCATCAAACCTGACAGCCCCCCGCCAATAATTACTACATCGTACATATCTTCTCTCTTTACCTATAAACTCTCATGCCTGCGTGGCAGGCACAACTAAGGATGAAAACATGGCATTTTCATACAAATTCCATCCTTGTAGGGCCCGTTCCCTTAAACGGGCCGATGAGGGCATCGGCCCCTACAAAGCTTTCTGCCTATTTTCATATAAACCTCCATGTCCTTTTCAGACACAACGAATTATTAAAATATTCTCGGGATGGAGGTTCTTTCGCTCATCTATTTAGAACTCATACTTAAGATGCCAAGGTATATGCTCTCAACAAGCTGCTCTTCCCTTAACTGATCTCCCCATAGCGCTGGCCTAACCCCCTTAAACCGCCCTTCCAAAAAGGTCTTTAATACCTCCATGGAATCTTCAGGAGAGATCCTTCCCATCTCCTGCATTATCCCCAATGCCCTGTACGTACAAAATCCTCCCTGACATGGCCCCATCCCAAGACGTGTCCTGTGTTGTATATCTTCTATATACTTACTACCTATCCTGTTTATAACACCTTCAACATCCTTCCTTGTTACAAGCTCACATTCGCACACAATATCATCCATATCCTTTAATCTTTTTGATAATGGGTATCCTGTAAGCTCATCCTGCCCGTCAAGTGGGATTTGTGCTGTTGTACATGGGACCTTTTTATCAAACCTTGTCATAATGATATCAACCATTCTTTCTGCCATCAATCTATGTGTAGATAACTTCCCCCCAATTATGCTGAAAAGTCCGTTATTGTGATCTGTAATCCTAAAACCTCTGGATATAGCCCTGGTATCTTCCACACCGGATGCAAATAATGGTCGGACTCCACAATAGGCCCTTATCATTCTGGTAGCCCCAAATTCAGGTATCATATGGTCTACCTCTGTAGCAATAGTATCTATCTCATGGGATTCCACCTTTATATTGTCCGGATCCTTCACGCCTATGGATGTAGTCCCAGCCAGACAGACGGCCTCATTAGGGACTATGATATCCCCATCAGATGGAGGCCTGAGTCTGTTTATAACCATATTGGTAAGTCTATGGTTTGATACAATAAGGCTTCCTTTAGACAAGGTTATGGGCACACGAGACCCGGCCAGAGTTGCCACCTTATTCCCCCATGCACCGGCAGCATTTATTATAACCTTGCCCCTTATCACCTTGATCTGGGATGTAAAGCGATCCTTTGCCTTTATTCCAACACAGTTCCCCTTTTCTTTTATGATATCTATAACCTCATGATGAATCAAAAACCCTCCGCCTTTATGTCTTGAGGATGTCGCATTCAACATACACAGCCTAAACGGATCTATAGCGCAATCCGGGACCTTTATGGCCTCCTCTATCACCGGATTAAGCGCGGGCACTAAATCAAGGGCCCTGGAAGGAGATAAAACCTCTGTAGGAATGCCTACATCCTCACAACATTTTAAGAATCTATCTCGGAATCTTTTAGAATCACCAGGAAGCCGTACAAAGAGCCCCTCTGTGGGCTCCACACATTTTTCAGCGATCCTGCGTAATATAGAATTCTCGGAAATACATTCCCTGGCAGCTACTGGATCCGTAACTGCATACCTGGCCCCACTATGCAACAGCCCATGACAACTGCCGGTAGCGCCTGCTGCAAAGTCACCTCTCTCTACAAGATAATGCGGTATACCCCTTAGAGCCAAATCTCTTGCTATACCACACCCTGTTGCACCGCCTCCGATAATAATGACATCCGTATGTATCATATCTTCCTGAACCTGATCCCTTTTTACGCGCTTACCTTATTATCTTGCTCCACCGCCTCTTTTATCTCATCAAATATAGCAGGGATGGCCGCGGTAACCCTGGCCCAACTGGGTATACAAGGGCTACCCAATGGATCCTTCAGAAACGCCTGACCAGCTATGTCCAATCCCTTTGTAAATGTCTCTACAGCCTTTACCTCGCTGTGCCTATCGAAAAAGAGCCCGTTTATAGCAGCATCATCCTCGTATAATCTCACCGCATCTTCGGCAATGCGTTGATATGTAACCTTTAACGCCCTGAACATCCCATCAGAAAATGCTACCCCCTCACCCGCAAGGGTAGAAAACAGGGAGATAGCAATATCTATACACATCTTTAATAAACCCTTTGTTGGGTCGTCATCAGAGAGCTCCTGGTGCTTATGCTCATAGTCTATAGAAAGATCTACCTGACATACACGCCTCTGCGTGCAATTTCTATACACCTCTCCAAGAAGGCCTATCTCAAGACCCCAGGTTGCCGGCATCCTGTTCACCATTGCAAGCCCCGCCTTTATGGCAAATTCACCAGCTAAGGGATATCTAAAAGAGTCCAGGTAGTTTAAGTATGGTAAAAAGCCCACAATCCTCTTTAATGCACGAATCAAAGGGGTCACAAAGAGCCTGGTCACTCTCCCATGGAGTCTGTCTGTTACCCGGGCATAATATCCTTTGGTATACTCGTACTCCATATTGGGCTCTACTAAAGGATACACGAGTCTTGCTAAAAGGGCTCTGTCATAGGTAAGTATATCACAGTCGTGCAAGGCAATAACATCAGTATCCCTGCAAGCAAGCGCATAACCCAGGCACATCCATACGTTTCTCCCCTTACCGGATGATACAGTAAGCAGCCCTTCTTCCTTTAATTTGGCATATACGGACTGCATCCTTGGCCCGTTATTCCAGATAACCTTTGTATTCTGGGGTAATATTGCAAAAAAATTCAAGGCTTGGTTGAATTCGTCTTCATTCGCGCTATCCAAACCTACGATTATCCGGTCAATATAGCCTATGTCTATTAATATATTCACTATACGCGGGAGGGCTTGATCCTCTAATTCAGAATATAAAGACGGCAAGATCAAAGAGACCGGCCTCCATACAGCGCATTTAGTAATCCTTTCTTCCAAACTCTCCAACCCTACCCTGCCAATCTGATGGAGGGTGGAGACAGTCCCATTCTGAAAGAAATCACCCATTCAACTCACCTCCTTATCTAATATATCTAACATTACCTCGTTCCATCCTTGAGGGCCAACCGCAGATGTCCTTATAACCCTGCTCATCATACCCTCGGGGAGATCCACATAAGAATTGTCTGGTCTGCGTATTAAGATCGGGAGATCAACAACCCCAAATAAAGGTACGTCATTGGGGCTATCCCCTAAGGCTATTGTCTTCCAGTTTACACCAGGAAACATATCTCTATATATCTTTAATATAATTTTTGCTGCCTTGCCCTTATCCACATTGCCTATAATATGATAAAAGCGATTCCCTTTTATGCAAGAAAGGCCAAGACTATTTATGACCTTAAAAAATCTTTCAAGATCCTTCTCTTGACCATCGAAGACAAACGGCTCTGAAAAATCACGTTTCTTGGCCCTCTTGGCGGATTCAATATCCAATCCTGTAAGAGATGCTATCTCCTCTGGATTCATGGCTGAAAAACCTCTTATTTGAACACCACTTACCCTCTTGGCCTGGGAAATCTTGGACAACACTTCTGAATACGAAGGCCCTAATTGTATAACCTGATAATCATCAAGGACATATGAATCCATTCCTAAAGGAACCTTAAATCCCTCAGATAAGAATATCCCGCTGCCGTTTTCTGTTATAAATATTTCAGAAATATCTAATATATCCAACAACCGCTCAACCTCTATCCTCGTCTTACTGGTAGCTATTACCAGCGGTATATTCAGTCTTTTTATCGCATTTAGCGCAGGCCTGGACGCCTCCGCTGAATAGCTATAAAAATCCAGCAAAGTCCCATCTAAATCAGTAAATATCAAAAGACCGGTATCTTTGCTCATGCAAACCCCCATGCCTGCATGGCAGGCACATCCGCCAAAGGTGGAAAGGATAAAAATTTATCAGCCATGAGGCATGTTTTAAATTAGTACTAATCCTTGTTAGTAGTCCGTAGTCCGTTGTAAAACCTCCAGATGGGATGATCACCTTTCAATATACCACAAATCACGGACAACCATTTTCATATAAATATAACATGGCATGTACTCAACTGTCCAGGAATTAAAACCAGCCTTTTAAGGAATGTTTTACATGGTTGTATCACTTCCATATCTGTGATAAATGACCTAATATAAGAAAAATGGGAGGAGTATCATGATAGGCGGGATAGGCATGACAGAGATTATAATAATCTTAGTGATAGTGCTCATTATATTCGGCGCAGGGAAATTACCCGAGGTAGGCTCAGCCTTAGGTAAGGGGATAAAAAACTTCAAGTCAGCAGTTACGGAATCTGAAGAAAAGAAGAGCGTTGAAAAAGAGAAAGAAACAAAAGAGCATAACGAATCAAAAGATTGATCCACCTAAAGGGTATATATCTGTACACCACTTACGGCATTGAGGCCTTTGCCCAAGCAAGGCCTCAATGCCAGACAATTCCTGGCTCCCTATATTGTTCTCTTGTCTATTACCCTTACTGCCTTGCCTTCTGATATGGGCAAGCTCCCTGGTTCACATAAATTTACCTCAGGGGTTATAAGGAGTTCGCTCCTAAGACTCCCTATAATCCGTTTCCTTAATTCTTCAAGCTTTTTAAAATCGTCAATAAACATGTCCGGATCAAGCTCCACACGCACAATCATATGATCGTTATGACCCCTGGATTCCAGTATTATCTGGTAATTTCTTCCCACCCCTTCCATACCCATAAATGCCTGTTCTACCTGTACAGGGAATATATTCACCCCCTTGATAATCAGCATATCATCGGTCCGGCCCGATATCCTTTTGATCCTGTGATGAGTCCTCCCACATGCACACTCTCCTGGGATCAATGCTGTCAAATCCTTTGTCCTGTACCGTATGATGGGCATACCTTCTCTGGTAAGGGTAGTCATGACCAGCTCCCCTATCTCTCCAGGTTTCACAGGTGCTAATGTGTCAGGGTCGACTATCTCAACCAGATAGGCATCTTCCCAGATATGCATCCCTTGCTTTTCCTGACACTCAAAGGCCACCCCTGGCCCATTCATCTCCGAGAGACCATAAGAATTAAATGCATCTATACCAAAAAACTCTTCCACCTTTCTCCTTGTCTCCTCTGAATGGGGTTCTGCCCCAAGGATAGCCCTCTTGAAATGTGGCAGGTCTCTTTCTGGTACGATATCAAGATTTTCTACAGTATCTGCCAAATGCAAAGCATAGCTTGGAATCACGTGGACCACAGAGACATCAAATTCCCTCATGAATCTTAGCTGCCTCTTGGTATTGCCTGGCCCAGTAGGGATAGTAAGACACCCTATGCGCTCCGCTCCATAATGGAGTCCAAGCCCGCCCGTGAACAAACCATATCCTATCATGTTCTGAAACACATCTTCTTGCCTAACCCCGATCATATAAAGGCATCTTGCTACCAAATCTGCCCATGTATCTATATCACTCATGGTATGAAACACCACAGTGGGGGTTCCAGTGGTACCTGAAGAAGCGTGGAGCCTCACTAGCCTTTTTTGAGGGACACATACCATACCATATGGATATGCATCCCTTAAGTCTTGTTTTGTAGTAAAAGGCAGTTTCTCTATATCGCTGAGGGTTTCTACCCTGTAATCACCAAGCCCTAAATCCCTATAATATGGGCAGCGCGTTGCGTTTTCCAATGTATCTTTAAGCCTTTTAAGCTGCAGTTCCTCTAATTTCTCTCTGGAAATGGTCTCTATTTCTTTTGCCCAATACATGTAATAACTCCTTGATATATGCTCTGAATGCTGTATATACCTAGCATGTAAAAATAGGCAAGTCAATCTCACCGGTTACGGAGGCTAAGTAATGAAGATTTGTATGATAGGTGCGGGTTATGTAGGACTCGTCACTGGCGCATGTCTCGCAGAGATGGGAAATGATGTAATCTGCGTGGACGAGGATGAAGAAAAGATAGCTGCCTTAAAAAAGGGCGGGCTGCCCATATATGAACCCGGATTAAAGGATATAATAGAAAGAAATGTAAGAGAAGGCAGACTTATATTTACCCAGGATATGGAGGATGGGATTATAAAAAGTCTATTGTGTTTTATTGCTGTAGGCACCCCATCCGATGCCGATGGCTCTGCTGATCTTAAATATGTTCTGGGTGTCGCCTCCAAGATAGGAGACATACTTAAGGAGTACAAGATTATTGTAAATAAATCCACAGTGCCTGTAGGTACTGCGGAAAAGGTAAGAGATGCTATTCAAAGAAGATTGGGCCAAAGGGGACTGGCTCACATAGAATTCGATGTGGTATCCAACCCTGAATTCCTAAAAGAAGGAAACGCCATCCAGGACTTTATGCGACCAGAGAGGATAATTGTAGGCGCCGATAATGTACGCACTGCAGAGATTATGAAGGAGATCTACAGCCCCTTTGTGCGCACCACAAATAACCCCACACTTATAATGGACCTAAAAAGTGCAGAGCTTTCAAAATATGCATCCAATGCATTTCTTGCTACAAAGATATCCTTTATAAATGAACTGGCGATATTATGTGAGAAGGTAGGTGCGGATATATCTCAGGTAAGAGAAGGCATGGGCACAGACTCCAGGATAGGGCCAAGATTCCTTCTGGCAGGTCCTGGGTATGGAGGATCTTGTCTTCCAAAAGATATCAAGGCTCTCTTGCAGACATCAAAAAATCACGGGCTGACTCTTGAGATCTGCGAGGCAACTCACAAGGCGAACAAAAGACAAAAGACATTCTTTGCAGGAAAAATCATTGCCTACTTTAAAGATAAGGACATAGATTTATCCAGCATAAATATTGCGGTGTGGGGTCTCACATTTAAACCAAAGACAGATGACATCAGAGAAGCGCCGGCTATAGATATCATACAAATGCTTTTAGATCGTGGTATACATGTGACTGCCTTTGACCCCCTGGGGATAGACAAAGCACGTGATCTTTTAGGAGATAGCATATCCTATGCAAAAGACAACTATACAGCCCTAAAAGATGCAGACGCTTTAGCTGTAATCACAGAATGGAACATGTTTAAGACCCCGGACCTGAAAATGATGAAACAATTAATGAGAAGGCCTGTAATATTTGATGGCAGAAATATATATAATGCTACTGAGATGAAGTCTCTGGGTTTCACCTATTTTGGTATAGGCAGAAACTAAAACAAGTCAGTGGTCAGTCGTCAGCCGTCAGACTGTTTACGGATTGGCGACATTTGATCTATGCCCCTATTTGACATCGCCTGGAGATTCAGGGACATTAGGTTGCATTGGCGCACTTATGGGTTGAGATTCCATTATACTCTTAGTCGGTTTTTCAAATGCAAAATAGCCAAGAGCAAGGGATGTGATTAAAAATATTACAACTAAGCCTCTCGTGGCCTTATTCAAAAAATCTGCAGGGCCTGCGCTACCAAATAATGCCTGAGAGCCCGCCCCTCCAAAGACCGCCCCGATATCAGCCCCTTTTCCTGACTGCAATAATATTGCCACTACCAAACTAATCGATACTAAGATATGAATTGCCAACAAAATACCTTGCATTTTTATTTACCTCCTAAAACCTGCTATTCTTCCAAAAGAGTACGGGTCTAAGCTGGCGCCTCCAACAAGGGCCCCGTCTATATCATCCTGTGCCATAAGTGTATCTACATTGTCCGGATTCACACTCCCACCATAAAGGATACGTATGGTATCTCCAACACCATCACCAAACAGATCACTTAATATTCCCCTTATCCATTTATGCGTCTCCTGAGCAATCTCAGGTGTTGCGGTCCTTCCTGTTCCTATAGCCCACACAGGCTCGTAGGCTATCAGAAGCGTACTAGCCTCATCTTTCGTCAATCCGGCAAGACCTTGCCTCACCTGGGCTTGAACAACATCGAAGGTTTTTCCTGATTCACGTTCCTCAAGTCTCTCGCCCACACATACCAAAGGTATCAGTCCATTTCTCAACGCCACTTGAATGCGCTTATTTACGGTCTCATTTGTCTCAGAGAAATACTGCCTGCGTTCTGAGTGCCCGACTAACACATATTTAACCCCTATAGAGCTTAGCATATGTGCACTTATCTCCCCTGTGAATGCGCCTTTATCCTCCCAGAATACATTCTGAGCCCCTATCTCTACTGTGGTATCATTAAAGGCCTCGACTAAAGGATACAGGTAAACAAATGGTGGACATATAAATACAGCCGCATCATTTACATCCTTTATTGCATCTTTAAATACCCTCGCATATTCTAAAGCCTGATCAATATCTTTATGCATCTTCCAATTACCACCAAAGACAGGTCTCCTCATCTTCATCTACCCCACCCTCATCTATTTATTCTTCAAGTGCCTCTATCGCAGGCAATTTCTTACCACCCACCATCTCTAAAAATGCCCCGCCCGCGGTAGAGACGAAATCTATCATATCCATATTCCCAGTCTTTCTCAAGGCCGCATCCGTGTCGCCTCCACCTACAATAGTGAGGGCTTTAGATGATGCAAATGCATCACTAACAGCAGTGGTGCCCGATGCAAATTCATCTACTTCAAACAAACCCATAGGGCCATTCCACACCAGTGTTTCACACGCATCTATAGCCTCTGTAAACAACGTGGACGTAGCAGGACCTATGTCCAGCCCCATGAGATTATCCGGAATTTCCTGAATTGTCTTTATTACAGGAACAACTCCAGCTTTAGGCTCCGGCCCACATATGCAATCCACTGGCAGATAAAATTTTACCCCCTCCTTCCTTGCCTGCTTCATAATCTTTAAAGCAGACTCCACTAGATCCTCTTCCAGCAATGATTTTCCTACACTTTGGCCTAATGCCTTTATAAAGGTAAATGCCATGCCCCCTCCGATAATGAGCTTATCCACCCTGGCTAAAAGATTCTCTACCACCTCCAGCTTACCAGACACCTTCGCCCCACCAATCACAGCGGCAAAGGGGCTCTTAGGGGTCTCTAACGTCTTACTGATGTACTCTACCTCTCTCATCATAAGAAAGCCGAAGGCCTTGTCCTTTAGATATTTACACACTCCCACATTGGACGCATGCGCCCTGTGAGCTGTAGCAAACGCATCATTTACAAAACAATCGCAAAAGCTCGCAATCTCTTTTGCAAATCCGGGATCATTCTTCTCTTCTCCTATATGAAAGCGAAGATTTTCTAAGAGCAAGACATCGCCTACTTTCAAATCATCAACCATCTTCTTAACGCTAGCCCCTATACAGTCAGGCGCCATGCTCACGCTAATACCAAGAATTTCTGACAGCCTTCTTGCCACAGGTATTAAACTCATTGACTTTATCACCTTACCCTTTGGCCGTCCAAGGTGAGACATCAATATTACACGTGCTCCTTTATCAATTGCATACTTTAGAGTAGGCAGCACTGCCTTTATCCGTGAATCATCTGTAATGGCTCCGGAAGAATCCAAAGGGACATTAAAATCCACCCTGATCAAAACCTTACTGCCTTGAAGATTCAAATCCTTGATAGATCTTATACTCATTAAAACCCCCTTAACGTATTATCTCCCATGTCTATAACATAGGCCACGTAAAAGATCCGATTGTCTTCTTGATTAGCTGATACTCCCTGCAACAAAGAAAAAACCTTCTTAGCTCTCCCGAAATAAACTGAGGATTTGTATATTTTATAGTTACATCTTTTCTTTATTATAGCAGGTAAGCATCTTATTATCATGTGATTTTCTCTATAGTATTAATGGGTAATATATGTCAACCGGATTTCAAAAAAAGGGGACATCAAAAAAAAGCATCCTGTCTTCTTTTTTTCTTGATGGTTTTAGATTGACAAATATATAAGAACTAATATGATAGAAAAGACTCTAATAAAATTTCATCTATGATCATTTGTCTTATATAGTATAGAGGAGGTGCCAATGACTGGTTTTAAAGATCGTATTGTCCGTGCCGCCAAGCTGGATGTTAACCTGTATGAAGAGGTTGAGGCTGACAAAGGTGCACTGGGCCAAGCCACATGGGTTGTTATTCTCTCCAGTATAGCAGCTGGAATCGGGAGTTTTGAAGTTGGCGGGGGTTATATAATCCTGGTAGGGACAATTACAGCTCTTATTGCATGGTATGTGTGGGCCTTTCTCACATATCTTATTGGCACTAAACTCCTTCCGGAACCCCAGACAAAGGCGGATTACGGCGAGCTGCTCAGGACTATCGGCTTTTCGAGCTCCCCTGGTCTGATACGAATACTTGGCATTATCCCTGGCCTTCAATGGATTGTTTTTACGATCGCATCGATCTGGATGCTGATAGCAATGGTGATTGCAGTAAGACAGGCCCTTGACTATACGAGCACACTGCGTGCCGTAGGGGTATGTATAATTGGCTGGATTGTTCAATTCTTAATATTTGCTCTATTCTTTTCTGTCTTTTGGGGTTCCGGAAAGCCAATCTGATTTTTCATACAATATCTCTCGATAGGCCTTATTCTTTAATCCGGAGAGCCTGAATATGGTTACCTCTTCAAAACCATATTGTCTTACTAACCCCAGATCATGTCTTAACTCATCAGGGGTCAGCAATCTCTCCCTCCCCAATATACCTGTATCTATTAAACCTAAGGCAACCTCCCAAGGAATTCCCTTCCCCCTCCATTTCCGGTAGATACTAAACCATATATGCGGGTCCCTTGCCTTTATTAAAGAGGAATAATACATACCGATCCTCTTTTCTACCTTGGACGGATGAGCTGCTATCTTCCCCACCAAAGACATTACCCCTCTTGGCCATGGATATTCAGCAGTGTGTATTTTCACCCCTGACCTTGATAATTCTTCAGCCATGTCAAGCATAAGCCTTTTATTTCTCTTAAATTTAGGGATGCCTTTAAAGATCAGCCCTGGCCTCAGGATAGGGATTTCTGCATCCCAAAGGATTTTAAGGCTTTCACCTTCTTTCTTTATCTCATGGCAAGATTTCTGCATGGCTTTAATATTGGCAAACGGCGAAAACCAGTATCCATCCCTTCTGCGCAGTACCGGCCAGTAAGCAAAATCAATGGCATCATTGTATTTTTTTGCAATTTTAACACATGCCTTGAATCTTTCCATACCGGGCGCTGCTATATATAATAACGCACCAGGTTCCATATATCCGGCCAAGGCAAGGACATCTTCAGACGGAAATTCTTCAAAAAAGTTAATTCTCATAATATCTGCCCCCAAACCCCTCCTGTATTTAGCAGGCCCCGGCATAAAGGCTATGCCAGGGCCTTAGCACCCTGCAGGTTGTTGGGTCAGTATATACGCAACTTGGTCACGAGATAGTTATTGGATAGCTCGGTGCCAACAAAATCGATATTTAAGGGGGTGCCAGGGATGAGATTTTCCAGAAGATCCATCATAGGTATCTCCATATTTATCATCTTTTTCAACGTGTTATTAACGATTATATTGGCTATGTCCCCACCAATCTGAAGCAGCAGTGCGGGGTTAGTGGTATTGTTGTAGAGGAACATCATAAAGGATTCGGACTGCTCCAGATCCATACCGCCCTGTATACGGATACCGTCATCAGTCTCACTCACAGTGACCTTCAAGGCAGCATTTATATCAATACTGATTCTAGCATGGGAGGGATATGACGACGGGACTAGGCATGCGTTATAGACTTCTATAATCATGTTTGGCACGATAAACCTGCCAAAATCATGAACTTCGCCCATTGCCTTTAATAACGGTTCGCCTGAGAAGTCGAATATGGGAGGCGTGTCCAGATATGCATAGGCCTCAATGTCCTTAGATGCAAGTGGACCCAGCTGCTCCTTGAACAGCTCGGTCACATCCATACCCTGTATAAAACCAGCCTGGGTCAAGGCAGACACATTCTGGTTCATCATGTCATCACTGATGGCCATGATCAGGTTCTCATCTTCAATGAAGTATATCTCAGGTAATGGATCACCAGGTGTTGCATAGAACTCATCAAGTTTCTGAAGATCTGGATCTGTGAACTCAGCTGAGAGACCGAGGTTTATGGTCATATCATCATCAGTAGAGGTAAAGATGCCTTCATCCATAAACCATGTCTCAAGCTCTACCCCCTCTATCTCTTGTCCAATCTCCTCTACAAAGGCAGCAATTATATTCGTAAGGTCATCCATATTCATGAGGGGCATATCAAGGTCGGCCTCGGCGAGCATACCTGGCAACATATCAACAATCAAGGGCACGAGCCAGTCCGGCAGTTCAATTCCAATGATCTTAACATGCGGATCACTAAGTTCCATAGTGCCAACAGTAAGATCCAGGGATGCAATAATCTGGTTAGTCTCTTCGTCTTGGCTGAGAATCAATCCTACATTATCCATTAATACATTCTCTTCTGCCCGGATCGTGAGAGGAGCGGGTATAAAACCGAGCAAGTAAGCCGTTCCATGGATATAAAGGGCTGCTGGGGTGCTGCTTTCGGGATTAACCCCCTCAGCAGGGGCTATGTCTATGTTTGTAAACAGGTTGCCCCCTGCTTGAATATCTACGTCTACGTTCATGTCGCCAAAATAGAGTTCGTTAACCTTCACGGTCCCCATCGGTATCCCAAACAGTTTCAAATCCAACACCATCGGTAACTCGAAGAGCTCGTAAATCTTTGCGTTGACTAATGCTGATGACGCCATTTCCATGAAGCCTTCGGTCATGGATAACTGAACTGCATCGTCCACCACCCCATCTGCCCCGAATTCTAACGAATCTCCCACAGCAAATGAAATCCTTTCCTTATTGGCTATTCCCTTCTTGTCGACCACCTGAAATGTGCATGTGGAGTAGATGCGGTCAGGGTTAAGGGTAAACTCATACTCGAACTCACCTGTTGCCTTGTTAAACGGGACCGGCACATTTTCTGCCCTGAGGCTCATTGGATCGCTGTCCCCTGCCATGACCCTCCCATAGATGGTAACTGATGTTGTACCCGGGTCAAGCACCTGCCCATCTGGGGGATCAGTAAACTCGATGGAAGCAGGCACATAATCCGGTCCAACGCAAAACCCCAGGAAACCAGAAGAAAAAACAAATGCAACAAGTGCTATGAAAACATACAAAAGGATCCTTTTTCTTTGCATAAACACATCCCCCTCATAATTAATTTAAACTTCCCCACCCTCTACATGCAAAAATCGGGTAAAAGTTCAACTATATGTATTTCCTTGATATTTATGTTTTACGCCACACAAAAGCGCTATATTATATGTAAAAATATTTCACTTTTTGTGAAAAACTTTTCCGTAATTTCATCTCTATATGAAAAATGAGTCTCCCCAAGTTCTAAGCTCTATGTTCCAAATTTTAAGTTTTGGGTTTTGAGTTTTGGGTTATTTAGCCTTGAACTTCCATCCTTTGCCTTTCTGACTCTCGGCTCATGACTTATGGCTCTCGACTGTAGACAGGCTGTTGCCCAAAGGAAATCCTTTTGATAGGTCATGCCAGTGTCAAGGGCTGTCCTCATTTCATTCTTGAATTAACATCTTATTTTTATACCTTTTGAGTGTTTATGTCAAAAGTCAAGACCTGATACCTTTTCCTCTATTTCTTCCCTTATGTATCAGGTCCAACACAACAACATAAGTCAAACGGAGACTTGACCCCTTTTCTCCCTGACCCCTTTTCTCCCCTTTTCTCCCTAAAATTTAACGTAGAAATCAGCCGGAGCGTAGCGATCGGCTGAATTGATTTGTTATGCCAATTCTTTTAGTATATGCTTTGCAAGGATCTCATCAATTTCGCCATGCCTTGGGACAGGTTGTTTCTTGCCCGTTTTTGGATTTATATAAAGATCGTGACGACCTCCGTGACGCACAAGCACACACCCTACGGATAAGATTTTTTTCAGCAAATCTTTTCTTTTCATACATTCATGGCAAGTTCTTTGATTTCATGCTGTGCCGGGACATCATCAAGGGTCATCAATGCATAAGCATCTCTCATATTTTCCTCAAGTTCTGCCAATGTCTCTCCTTGTGTCATTATTTCCGGATGTTCGAGGAGTTTTCCGACCCAGAACTTTTCGCCTTTCCAATAAATCATTTTTAGCTTTGTTTCCATACTACAACCTCCTAAAGCTTGGTCTTTCTTCAATAGAATATCACATGTAGTAAAGCTTGGAAATATCTTTTATAATCTTGGGCATAATCGCCGCGGATCAGCCGCAAGCGGGTGGGCAAGCTTGCTTGCCTGCACGCGCTGACGGCTGCATTCGCTGGTTGTGAGGCGCGAAGCGCCTCGCGGCCAGCGTATGGCAATACGCGGCGATTGTTGCCGGCGCGAAGCGTCCGGCAACAACGCTTCGAATCACTGGCAGCTGAAAGCTGTCCAGTGAATTTGGATGTTAGGCCAGTCGCGGGATACTATTATTCATAGTGTAGCGTCATCTATCGTTTTGCCATTGCATAGACTACTGCCACAGCTAAATGTAAGCCGTCCTGGAGAAGCAGCGGACGCAATTTGGAAAGATATTCATCTTTGAATTTGGCGCGTGTTTCTTCTTCCATTCCTAAAATTGTCAACCGTGGTCCCAAGGTCAATTGAAACCTCCACCAATCCTCTATGCTTGCATAAATAATGTCGTTCATCTCGCTGTGCGCTTCGGTGGAATGAAAGCCGAATCGGCTGAGAAGAGCCTCCAGTTCATCAGGTGCATAGGATATTGGTTGCGGCATAATCACGCCTTTTTGTGAAGTCAGAATTTGCTCGAATAAGATCGGCCAACCGGGATCGAACGGTGTCGGTGTCTTATCAAAGATGGACACACCGATATAGCCTTCCGGTTTGCACACACGATTCATTTCACTCAGTGCAGACTCTATGTTTGGAAATAAAAATAGTGAAAAAGCGCATGTAACAATATCAAAAGAATTATCAGGAAACTCCAGGTGTTCGGCATCCATCTTGAGCAATTCAACGTTAGTCAGACCTGCCGTATGCAAAGCGCGTTCAGCTTCCAGGAGTATTTCACTGGACAGGTCAATGCCAGTTACGTGTCCCTCTGGTCCCACACGTCGCGCGATAGGCAACAACACAGCACCTGTGCCAGTGGCAACATCAAGAACACGCATGCTGGCGGTCAAGGGCATACGCTCTGCCAAGCGCTCCCCGAAACGAGAAAATACACTTGGCCCGGCACAGTCATATGAGGTTGCTGCTTCATCAAACATTTGCTCGATCATCGGTTTTGTAGCGACCGTCAGACCAGTCATTTTTGTCTCCTTTATTCTACAGTAAACTTTTTTGAATTATCGACCCAGAATATCAGCGGCCTAATGGCTGAACTGTGCGGCCCGGCCGCTTTTTGGCCGGGTCAGCACCAGTGATTGGTTATGTGCTTTATCTTATCTAAATTTATCAAAACTAATAGAAAATCGTATTTCCTTATCACCTGACACAATTAAATTATTGGTTGGAGGAGTCCTGAAGACAATTTCATATTTGCCAGGCTTCTTCAGTTCACTTGCCTTATACACGGCATCCGATTTCAATAGTGATATTTGTATAGGCATATTATTTTGATCAGATGATTTAACAAGGTTTGTTCCTGCCCGTAAAGCACTCATATATGTATTGATTTGTGCTTCTGAATAACCCATTGACCTATAAGTTTTTTCAAGGTCTTCAAGTTGCTCTTTTGTCATGGTAAAAGACTGAGAAGGAGCGATTTTTTGATATGAAGCCATAATATTTTGAATCTCTTTGTTTTGTTGCATCATAAAGGGATTAAATCCGTTGAAGCTTTTAATGATAGACAAAGGTTCAATACGCTTACCATCACGCAAGAGAATAGCTTGACGTTCGAAGGGATATCTTCTCCAGCTGCGACTTATATATTGTTCAATGAGACTTATCTTTACTGCATCCAATCTTTTACAATATTCGATAAACGGAGTATCAATCTCTTTGTAATTGCGAGTTTGCTCTCGTGCATAGTCAGATATAAGATATAGGGGGGTAGCTATTCTTACGTAAACATCACCACTAAAAAAACTATAAGGCGCCTTAATCACATAAGCGTATGTCAATAAAGAGTCATCGTTCGCTGAGTTTTTGCCTAAAACAATTGCACGGTCAATATCACTTTCAGTGGGAGATAGTATGAAGCCACTGGTGTGATTGCGATATTTCTCTGGTAGCCCGCTAATAATAATTTGTTCCCGTAAACCGAAGCGTGCACAACCAAATATAAATAGAAGGTGAAAAAAACAGAAGATAATTATTGTCCATTTATCCTTATTCCTGCAATGCAACATTTCTTTCTCCTCCTCAAAAGTCGTCATGTCATACTATATTATGATTAATTGTTTTTATGACATAACGGGCTCTTCAGCCGCAGCGTTTAGCTGTCGGCTGCAAGAGCAAGGTTAGACAAAACGAACATTGAATCGGCGGACTCTTCCTAAGTCAAACAGATGTCTCCCGTTTCGGAAGGAACAAATCCTTGAAACGAACCTCGTCACTTAACAATGTGAGCACTATGTAAAGAATAGTCCAGAACGAGTCGACAATGGCCGTTGGCAAGAATGTTTTTGGAAAATCATCAACGAATAATATGTACGCGAACAAGAGAACAACATAGAAGACTCTTCCTATAATCACAGCACCTACATTAAAGAGATACCGTCTGATGTTGAAAGCGGACATGAACTGTAAGTATGCAAAGCAGAACAAGAACGATGCAATGAAGAGAGCATAGAATTGGTGCGTAGGGGGGTTGTTGATGCTCTTACCCATTCCAACCAAAAATGAGTAGTAGAATCCTCCGAACGTGTCATATAAACCGCTCACAAAAAATACAATTGCCAAAGCCTTTAGTGATTTTGACCAAATCATGGGAACCTCCTTTTTCATTTAATGACAATTTCGATAATTCATTTTTTCTAACCAGTTAGTATATAGTTTCTTCCCAATACTACATTCAAAATATCTTGACAACTAACATTTCAATTATATACAAGATTCCTAGCTAGATAACACTATCTTTTTAATATTATGCATAAGCAGGATAAGCTTATAATGATACAAATCCCTCCTGATATAAAAATCAGGTTTGACGCCGGTTTAGTTAAAAAAGCAATTCAGGGAAGATTCCGTTCTGATTATAGCAAGTGGTTGCAATATTATCTGAATTTTTGTCACAAGTATCGGTTTGACCAATTAAACAAGGAAAGTCTTACTTATTTTGTAAAAAAATTGCAGGACAAAAATCAAACTGCTCAGCAACAAAAACAGGCAGTTCATGCCGTATCAATATATTATGAGGTATCACAATCAGGTTCGCAAAAGAAGATAATAGCGGGCACAAACATAGAAGTATCATCAACCAATAACGGAGATTTAAAATTAACCAATGCCAGTTGGAAATCGGCCTACAATGATTTAAATTCTGAAATTAAAATAAGACACGACTCTCCCAAGACATTGAAAGCGTATACGGGATGGGCCAGACAATTTCAGGCTTTTACCAGGAGCAAAGATCCACAATCGTTAGCTGCTTCTGACGCTCTTTGTAACATTTCAAAAAACCAAACACGCTTAGGATGCCTACCACCTTCGGGTGTTTTAATTCTGATGGTCCTTGTTCCGCCAGTCGCATCGAAATGAACTAAAAATTCTGTTTCAGGGTTATATGTCGATTATCTCCAAGCCTAAAAACTTAACCATCGGATCGAAATCCCTGTCGCAGTGTAACAATATTAGCTGGTTGTGGATACAGAAAGTTCCAATAATAATGTCTATGGTTTTCCTTGCGGTAACGCCTTTTCTCCTCAAAGATCTATAGTTCATGGCGCTCTCTAATGCTAATGTCTGTCCTCCCATTGGCATAAATGGAATACCTAAGAGAAGATCCTTAGCCATCTTAAAATCCTTGTCATTCTGAAATCCCTGAAGAACTTCGGTTAGGATAAGATCACTGATGATGATGGGTGTATTCCCAAGTGAAGAATCAAGCCAGTCCGTTTGAGATGTTTTATTACCGTTGAAGTAGTCGATCCAGACGGACGAATCAACGAGAATCATTTGTCTAACCTCATTTCATCGAGATTGCCAGACCATTTCAGTTTTCCTCGAAAACGCTTAATTTCTTTCTGGCTTTTCACTTGCACCAACAGTTTCAATCCTTCTTCTATGGCGTCTTTTTTCGTTCTAAGGCCGGATGCTTTGAGGGCTGATGCCATCAGATCGTCATCTATGACTACATTTGTTCTCATTTCTTGCCTCCTATGTGTATAAGTCGATCATATCATACACATTCATGACACAATTTGAAAGATGTTTTTTGGGGCGCATATAACGTGGGCATCAGCGGCGGCTGTAAGCCGTCCGGTGCATGCCCCCGTTGGACCTTGCGCAAATAACCTATGCCTTCCTAACGAACGCACCATCCTTAATATCGTACTCCTTGAAGATGGACACCGTGCTCTCTACTACAATGTGAAGGAGCTTAATTGCCTCTAGCGCATCTGATTGGGGTTTACGACCGCGAGCGTGGGCATATTGGTTGCGAAGTTGCCCCAATTTTTCCGCAGCTTTTGTTGCCTCCACACTTAAAAGGCCAACCTCCTTGAGGAAGCGCACGATGCCATTGACATCCACTCGCTCAAACTGATCGAGGGCTGTAACTGATGGTACTTGAGGCTTGCCATCCTTTTGCACCAGCATGGATGCGCGAAGTACATCCTTGATCAAGCGCTCACCGACAATGCCACACATCGCGACACAGGAATAGAATCGACCAGCCACATATAGTTCGCGAGATTCAAGCAAAAGTTCAAGATACTCACCACTCGGTTGAACGATAATGGGCGGAAGTTCCCATCCACGGTCGACTGAATCCTCAAGAGCCTCTTCAAATCGCTGACGAAGCATATTAGCAATACTCCTACGTGAGGCTTTGTTATTCGGTTGATTTGGCAACAGGTCGAGGAATACTTTCATGAACTTCGGTTCTTTACTCATTGATTATGTCCCCAAATGAGGTCCAACATTTACATATAAGGCAAATTTGACTGATATCCTGATATTGAACGTATAAACAGGCAAATCTGCTTGTTTTCAATATTCAATATAGTATATTCTTTCTGATCATGAAAAACACGATAAAATAGGATGAAAGCTATGTCAAGTAAAGGTAACATTCTTGATGACATGCGCAATGTGATGCGGCGGCACTATTCGATTCGCACGGAGCGAAGCTGCTGCGAATGGTGAAGCGCTTTGTCCTTCATTTCAACATGAAGTCGCGCGATGACCTAAGTGAAGGAGAGAGGAAAATCGAAACGTATCTGACGTTCTTAGCCCGCTGGATCAGATGGAATGAGACCTTTGCATAATACCCATATTGTCATTGCGAGCTTTAGCGAAGACAAACAGGGGACCCACACGAAGCGTGGGGGGCTTAAGCGAAGTGAAGAATCTCAAAGTGCCTACAGAAAATGGGATTGCCACGTCGGCCTAAAAACCTCCTCGCAATGACAGGCAGACTCCGTCCCTTATGGGTGAAGAGTGTGTACGGTTCCTTATCCCCTTTTTCAAAAAAAACACTATGCTTATAAATTTAAGAGCGAGATGAATAAAGTCAAGGGGTGTTCCATCGATTATTTCTAAAAAATATAAAAGGGCAAGCCTCTCTTTGACTGGAAGCTGAAGATATCTGCTATCTTGATTGAGAAAATCAAAGCCTAAAAATTGAATATATCGATTGGTTTAAATGAAGTGAAATAGCGAAAGATGCTGTTGCCCAAATCAGAGTCCGGTGGCCTTGCCGATAAAATCGGATCAGCACTCCATAAAATTTTTGCGCTCATGCAGGTTTATCCGCAATACCAAGCTTTTTCATAACCGTTGAACCGCGAACCGTTACGAGCATAGAACCCTTACCTTAAACATTTGCTTACAGCTCAAGTGGTTGGCTTGTTACTTTCCTATCCTCAGCCTTTGCTATACCAGGGGAAGTCTTTTTCTTTATTAGTACGATATGTCGTTTGGAGTCTTGCCCGTATCTTTTATAGACATATTCCGCTGCATCAAGCATATTCTTTGCATATTCCGGGTCTTTTTTTGCATACTGTTTTAGATCTTCTAGAAATTCTTCCCTGTTTAGTTTATATCTTATACGATCTATGCCTTCTCCATATGATTGTTTTCTTTCATACATATCGTCAATTTTGTATTGATAATCCCTTTCCCATATCGGATCTACTACCTTGGCAACTGCCTGGGAGTATTCATCCAAACCACTCATTACATCAGGATCTTCTATCAATTTTTCCGCACCATCCGCTGTAGGTCTTGCATGACATCTTTTGCAAGCCTCTCTTAATATCTCCGGGTTATCTATAATCATGCATGGTCTTAAGAGATTATCTGTGTGTGGCTGGTTCATACGGATAAAGGTAAAGAAGGGTGATTTCAAGGCATCAAGGAGGTGACATGTCTTTATATTATGGGTGGCAAAGTGTGCAAAGATACAGGGTTCTATGTCTCCTTCATTATTTATATGTAAGAAACGTCTTCCACCAGCAATGCAGCCGTGAACTGTTGGTGCATCTGCCCAGAAGTCCATGATATAAAGGGGTTCTTTCTCCCTGTATTTCTTTATAAATTCGCCAAAGGTCACCCTTTGCTCAGGTGTAGGCATCAGGCTTAAATCCGGATCTTTGCCCACTGGCATAAACAGGAAATCCCACCCAAATACTATACCCTGATTCTCCCAGAACTTGAGGAAGTCTTTTGACATAAAGGTATCATAATTTTTAGATGTGAGTACCAGGGATATCCCATACATCAACTTGCGTCTCCTGAGGCGATCTATAGACTCTAAGACCTTTTCATATGCACCGGGTCCCCTCATATAATCAGTATCTTCTTTAGATCCATTAATACTAAATGCCACAACAATGTTTTTGGCCTCTAATATCTGATCAGCGATTTTTTCTGTTATCAATGTACCATTAGTAAAAATCTGGAAAAGGCAGTCAGTGTGTTTTTTTGCCATGGTATATATGTCATTAAATTTGATGAAGGGTTCTCCGCCTAATATTGTATAGAAATATACCCCGATCTCTTTACCTTCTGTGATAATCTTATCAAATATAGCTATGTCCATATCGTCTTTTAGTGTATAGTTCTCGGCATAACAGCCTCTACAACGTAGATTGCACCTCATAGAAGGACTGATAAGGATATTAAAAGGCGGACACAGGCCGTCCTCATTCTCTAAGACCTTGGCACGATCCATCCATTTCAGTGAGCAGTTGCCAAAAAAGTTTTTGACAAAGGTGCTTACTTGACCTGCATCTCTTGTCATTAATTTTATAAACCATTTTTTTGTACCTGGATTTTTCTGGATCCAGTCCATCACTGCCTTGAACTGACCACCCCCTCCACCAAACCTATTATCAAGGGATGCCAACCCTTTCATCATTGTATCGAAATTCTTCTCCGGGTTTTTCTGTACATATCTGACAATAAAGTCTGCGCTTGCCGAAATGGCAGCACCCTTTGATTTTTTCTTTAAACTCTCCAAGATACTCATACCGCTTACCTCCATAAGATTTAAGGTTGAATATTAACTGCTTAATTTATATTGCTTATTATTATATAAAGCAAGCATTTTTTTGTGCAGTGCATAAAAATAATAAAAGCGGTCAGCTTTCAGCTTCGACGGACAAGCCGGCGGACAAGAAGGCCTGGGTTTGATTCCTTGATTTCTTGCTTAAGGATAAGGGGCAAAAGCTTGCTTAAGGGCTTCATACCATTAATTGTTATTGAATCTTTAGCCTTTCCTAATCTTCTCAACTCAAAACTCGAAACCCAAAGCTCAAAACCTTTGTTTCGCCTTCCCCCTTAAAGATTATTGTGCTATTAAATCAATCTGTGATAGAGAAAATCCCATTTCTACATAGGAATACGATCTATAACATTATCTCTAAGGATGATATAACCTTTGATGCCCTGCATCATATCTTAGATGATCTCTTGCAAAGAAACACCTTTGATATATCTGAGATGGATGCAGACCTGCATACAATAAGATATAAACAGGTTGTCTATACTGTATGCGCAGATGGTCTTGATGTCATGATACACACTAAGATGTTGTAATAAGTTATGGTTTAGAGATGGGCTATATACACTTGTGTCAGCCTGATGGCAGCAAATCCTGCGCTGCATGCTGCGGATTATATAATTATGCAGAAAACTCTCGCGAGGCCCTGCAGAAGCGGCTGAGATACAGATCAGGCCTGTTCAAAGAGGTGAGGGAAGGGAATATCACCCTGAAACAATACAGGCAAGGTTTACGCCATAGGGAAGATTCAAGGCGTATATACAAGACCATATACTCATGTGAGTTTGTTGGATTTCTGGATCCATCTGAGCAAAAGGCAGGTTGTATGCTCCATCCCATGCAAAATAATGGTGATGACTTAAGAGAGATTAGTTTTTATGGCAAGGATTTATGCGAAGGACATTTTTGTCCCAGTTATAGTAAGCTCGTAAGTAATGAAGCCCGGATCGTAATAGATGTGATAGATGATTGGTATCTGTATGGTATTATTATAACAGATATCGATTTTGTGAAGACATTTTTCAAGATTGTGCAGGACAGGCTTGGTGAATCCCTTAGGCCAGAGACCATAAAGGGATCTCCTGTCTTAAGAGATATCCTTTTGAGGTATTTTAAGCTAAAAGAGTCATGGCCTTTTAGGGATTCTACAAGGCCTAGATTTGGCAAATATTATTTTATAGGCGAGGATTATGATATTGGCAGGATAGATTATGCAAATATTGGAGTGGATCCCTCACCGTATGATGCGATATTTTTGAGTTTATCTTCTTTTTTTAAAACAAAAAGGGATCTTGACGAGGCAACTATAATATTAGATGGGATAATAGATGAATTCTGTAATGAATACAGACGATCTTATTGTGCAGATTATTGACACAGCCCTTAAAGAAGATGGGCCGGATAAGACCACGGACGCGATATTCTCTGCTGATGATGATCTAAGGGCAGGTATATTTGCGAAGGAGGAAGGCATTATAGCAGGGATAGACATTGCAAAGAAGGTTTTTTATCGGCAGGATCCATCTATTGTTTTTAACGCGGGCGTATCAGATGGGATGGAAATAAACCCCGGAGGTAAGATAGCGTCTGTTTTTGGCCCGGCTAGAGGTATACTTAAGGCAGAAAGACCTGCCTTGAATTTTATGCAGAGGATGTCAGGCATTGCAACCATTACTGCCAAGTATGTAAAAGAGGTCAAAGGCACTAAGGCCCGGATCCTGGATACCAGAAAGACTGTTCCTGGTCATAGGATCCTTGATAAACTTGCGGTGCGTCTTGGTGGAGGTGTAAATCATCGCATGGGTTTATATGATATGGCCTTGATAAAGGATAACCATATAGATAAAATAGGTTCTATTGCTGAGGCCGTGAATAGAATAAGGCAGACATATCCTGATCTCCCCATTGAGGCAGAGGCCAGGTCGATAAGTGATGTAAAGGAGCTTTTAGAATTGGGTGTGGACAGGATTATGTTGGATAACTTTACAATTGAAGATATAAAAAAGGCAGTTAGTACAGTAAAGGGCCGGATTCCTCTAGAGGCCTCCGGCGGTATCACATTAGATAGCGTAAGGGATGTGGCTTTAACTGGTGTTGATTACATCTCTGTAGGGGCCATTACCCATTCTGTAGAGGTATTGGATATTACTATGTTGATAGAGGAGACCCATGACAATAGATGAGGCTAAAGAGATTATCAGGCAAAAAAAGGCCACCTTTGGTGAAAGGCTTGTAATTTTAGGGCATCATTATCAATCTGATAAGGTAGTAGAATTTTGTGATTATATAGGAGATTCCCTGGAATTGGCAAGGAAGGCATCTACTATAGCAGAAGCAGAGATTATTGTCTTTTGCGGGGTGTATTTTATGGCAGAGACTGCATCCATCCTTGCGCCTGATAAGGCTGTATATATCCCTGATGCGTTAGCCGGTTGCCCCCTGGCAGATATGGCTGAACCCAAAGATGTAGAAGATGCGTGGGGTATTATCACAGATATAACCCGATCCGTTACCCCTATTACGTATGTAAATTCCTCTGCCAAAATAAAGGCATTCTGCGGCAAGAACTCTGGTGTGGTATGCACATCAGGTAATGCAGCCAGGGTTTTCAAGTGGGCTTTTAAAAGGACAGATAAGATAATCTTCTTCCCTGATAAAAATTTAGGCAGGAATACAGCTATATCTCTGGGGATTCCGGAAGATATGATTGCGCAATGGGATCCATCCAGGAAGGGAGGGGGGCTTGATGAGGGAACGATTGCTAAGGCAAAGGTTATCCTCTGGAAGGGATGGTGCCCTGTGCACTGGCCTGGGCTGGATCCATCTGATGTAGAGATGGTCAGGAAGAAATATCCAGGAATGAAGATTATAGTACACCCTGAAGCAGATCCAAAAACAGTTAAGCTCAGTGACGCTAAAGGCTCTACTGCACAGATCCTTAATTATGTAAGGTCTTTACCTCCTGGAACAGGTGTGGCAATAGGGACGGAATTTAACATGGTGGACAGGGTCAGAACTAATTTCAGTCCTGCCTTGAATGTGATACCCCTTAAAAGGGTGTTTTGTGATGATATGGCAAGGATTACAGTAGAAAAGATTGCGCTTACCTTGTCTAATCTTGATAAGGCTCATAGGGTAGAAGTCCCTGATAAGATAGCAGCAGATGCTAAAATAGCCCTCGAGGCTATGCTGGAGATATCATGATGACAGGTCCCAGGATCGAGACAGATTGTCTGGTAATAGGTTCAGGCATAGCAGGGGCCACATGTGCCCTCATGCTTGCCAAGTCAGGGATTAAGGTAACATTGATTACAAAGAGGCCTGATCTAACAGCTACAAATACCAATCGTGCCCAGGGTGGAATTGTCTACAAGGGAGAAAATGACAGTCCCGAACTCCTGAAGAAGGATATCATGAGGGCAGGCAAAGAATTTAACTCGAAAAAGGCTGTAAATTTTCTGGCAAAAAACGGCCCTGATGTGGTGAAAGAGGTGTTGATTGATGAATTACATGTAAACTTTACCCATTTAAAGGGTGCAGAAGATGAAGGCTTTGACCTTACAAAAGAGGCTGCCCATTGTCTAAAACGCATCCTGTATTCAGCTGATTATACAGGTCATGAGATCGAGCGATCACTTATATCAGCATTGAGGGAACAAGAGAATGTAGAACTCATAACAGATGCAAGTGCCGTGGATCTTGTCACGCTGCAACATCACTCAGGTGATATACAATCGCGTTATATTTTAGAGGATCGTTGTGTGGGCGCTTATGTATTCATGATACAGAAAAAAGAGGTAACAACTATCCTTGCCCAGTATACTGTCCTTGCTACAGGTGGCCTGGGTGATATCTATCTGCACTCTACAAACGAAGAGGGCACAGTTGGTGATGGTATAGTGATGGCAAAACGCGCAGGCGCCCGGGTTATTAATATGGAGTTTATACAGTTTCATCCCACTACTTTGTATGCGCCGGGAGCAAGGAGGTTTCTTATCTCTGAGGCTGTGCGTGGGGAGGGCGGAAGGTTGAGGAATCTTCGTGGCGAGCACTTTATGGAGCGCTACAATCCTGAATTAAAAGATCTGGCTCCCAGGGATGAGGTGACTATGGCCATCTGGGAGGAGATGATAAAAAACAAGGAAGATCATGTATTATTGGATATAGCAAATCATGTGCATGGAGATATTGTGAAGAGGTTTCCCAGCATATATGCGACATGCAAAGAGGCAGGGATAGATATAACAAAAGAGCCCGTCCCCGTGGTGCCTTCAGCACATTATTTTTGCGGTGGTGTCCATGTGGATACAAAGGGGCGGACCACTCTGTCTGGCCTGTATGCAGTCGGAGAGGTTTCATGCACTGGCTTGCATGGTGCAAATAGGCTTGCATCCACATCTCTTTTAGAGGGGCTTACCTGGGGTTACTTTGCTGCAAAAGACATAGCCAAAAGATTAAACGGAGGAGAGGTCTTACCTCTTAAGGTAATGAATTCAATATGTGATTGGATACCCACCGGGAATGTAGAGAATGAAGACCCTGCCCTGATCGCTCAGGATTGGATGTCACTTAAGTCAACTATGTGGAACTATGTGGGGATTGTACGTACCCTCCCGAGACTGAAGAGGGCAGTGGAGGACCTGAGGCATATGTATAAGAGGATAGAGGAGTTTTATAGAGAGACCCCTGTATCAAAGGATATAATAGATCTGTTTCATGGTACTCAAGTGGCAATAATGGTGGCAGAGTCTGCGATAAGGAATCCTATATCCATAGGGTGCCATATAGTAAGGCCTCCTTTAGAGGATAAAGGGCCGAGCCGTTAAAAATATTCGTCAGTAGAAAGTCGAAAGTTGATAGTCGTGAGTCGAAAGACTAAAGATGACGGTTTCGCAAAAAGTCCATTATACCCCTTAACCGTCATTCCGGCGAAAGCCGGAATCCAGTCTTTTCAAGTAGTTGCAGATCATCTGGACTCCTCCCGGACTCGATCCGGGATCTACCGGAGTGACGA
>Ga0210003_1000331_pt1 | contig 42604 bp, 36 predicted proteins | sample LantaG_FD_182804 | JGI IMG/M metagenome (GOLD analysis project Ga0210003, IMG submission 182804) | Deep subsurface microbial communities from Baltic Sea to uncover new lineages of life (NeLLi) - Landsort_02402 metaG (SPAdes) (version 2) | ecosystem: Environmental > Aquatic > Marine > Oceanic >...
GTTTCTATCTTCTTTGAGAAAGGCAAAGGCATCTTTTCTTATACACTCCCACACAAAAGGCTTTACGTGATTGAGGGCCATATTCCTTTTAAAGAGATCAAAGGCAGGGGCCGAGGTGTCAACCGAGACTACGGATTTTGCCCCTCCGGCAAGGGCAGCAACAGAAAATCCCCCTGTATAGCAAAACAGATCCAGCACGTCTAAGTTTTTTGACATGGCCTTTAGCCTCTGGCGATTTGTCTTATGGTCCAGATAAAAACCTGTCCTGTCCCCTGTCTTTACATCTACCAGAAAGCGCAATCCCATCTCTACAGTCTCAATATCTCCTTTGGGAAGGGTTCCATATACAGGACCACTGTTTGGCCTGAGTCCTTCTGCCTTTCTTGATTTTGTGTCAGATCTTTCATGGATGATAAAATCCGGATAGATATCTCTCAAGATGTCTGCGATAATCTGTTTTAAATCCTCCATTCCGGGACAGAGAAACTGTATAACAATCACGTTACCATAAATGTCTGCGATAAGGCCGGGGAGGTAGTCCCCTTCTGCGTTTATTAGCCTGTAACAGGTGGTATCATCCGGGATGATAAGTTTACGAAATTCTATTGCGTTTTTTATCCGTGAAACAAAAAAATCCTTATTAATGGGCTCATTTTTTAGAGTAAGTATACGCACGGCAATCTGTGAATTGGGATTATACATACCCTGGCAGACAAAATGTCCTTTGGAATCCAGAACCCTGCATATAAGGTGCTCGTCAGTCTTGTCTTTCACATCTGCTATAGAGCCTGAAAATATCCACGGGTGACCCTTTAATATAGGGCCACCTTTTTTTTCTTTTAACCTTATTATCAACATAGCAAGATGCAATTAGCATATTTAGCAAAGAGATACCACATGGGTTTATATGAAAAAGTGAATAGTAAAGAGTGAATAGTGAATAGATTTATTCCTAGATAATGTCCGGAGTACATTTGCATGAAAAAAGATATTTTCTCTGCGAGCTCTGTGGTAAATAAGTCTTGTTTGGTGGTAAAAATATAGTCGGGAGATCAGCTTTTATAATCCTTGATCACACTTGAAGGGTCGGTCCTGACCCTGTCTAGTTTTGCCTTGAAATCATCTGTAGGCTCTATGCCGACCTTTTCTAACATCCTTTCCGCATGCAGGCCGATATTTCTTGTGTCTTTATAAAAGCTATCAGGCTTACCTTTATGTTCATCAAATGATCCGAGGCGTTCTCTATGTGATGAGAGAGAATTAACCGTGGATATAATACGTTTAAGATCTTTGAACCCGCAGTGGGTACATTCAAGATCATCCGGATCCTTAAATCCCTTTACCAGTAGAGTGGTTATCTTCCCACATTTGTTACATTTATATTCATAGATTGGCATGAAGTGTTTTATATATTAAGCATGATAGGTTTTTCAAGTCTAAAAAGATGGCGCTGATGTAATCCATATATGGTTTATTGGTCACAAGATAGATTGATTATTTTTAACTACTCAGGTAAATAGAAAACAAGGTGAAAGGCTAATAGGGGCAAATCATGCGTGATCACGCAAAAGTAGGTATTTAGGTTGGAGACTGAAGGCTGGAGTATTTCAACCTAAATAGCCGGGTAGTTACGATTATTTTTAAATTACCAACTAAAATATAGAGTATTTTGCAAATTACAGAGATAAAGGAGAATTTTCTTTGAGTAACGATCAGGATGAACCGTCCTTTTTTAAAAGGATAAAGACGCTATTTAGAAGATCATCAAAGGATTCAAAACAGGAGATATATGAGATTCTTGATGAGGTAGAGGAAAAGGGTTTCATTGATGAAGATCAGGGAGATATGATCCATAATATCATTGTGCTCAAGGATACTGCTGTGCATGAAATAATGGTGCCAAAGGTGGATATGGAAGTCTTGAGCAGCTCAGCTACTGCTGATGATTTAGTGGATGTCATAATAAAAGGTGGCCACTCAAGAATCCCGGTATATGAGAACTCACCTGACAATATAATAGGTGTGGCACATGCAAAAGATCTTTTAAGATACTGGGGGGGGTCGTCAGATAAGATAGTTGTTAAGGATTTTATACGCCCTCCCTATTTTGTACCGGAAGGCAAAAAGATAAAAGAGCTTCTAAATGAATTCAAACGAAAGAGGTCGAATATAGCCATTGTGATAGATGAATATGGGAATGTAGATGGCCTTCTTACAATAGCAGATATTATTGAGGAGATCATAGGGGACCTTCCCAATGAGGATGATACTGAACAAAGGCCTGTTATTGATCAGGGGGGTGGTGTCTTTTGGGTGGACCCCAAGCTTACTATAGACGAGTTTTGTGAGGCCTTTTCTGTAGATATCCCAAAGGGTAATTATGATACCATAGGCGGATTTGTTACATATAAACTAGAGAGAATACCCAAACTTGGAGAGGCATTGGAGCATCAGGGATTACTTATCAGGGTTGCTAATGCTGATAAAAAGAGGATATTAAGACTCATTGTTAAGACGGCTCAGGGGCAAGCAGATTGAGGAAGGTCTGCCTTGTTGTCTTAACTGGCCTGCTCTATACTCTTGCATTCCCGAGCTATAATCTATGGCCTCTTATATGGATATTTGCTGTCCCGATTTTTTTTGCTGCAGAAGATCTGCCTTTGAGCCATGCCTTTATTTTCGGGATCATGGCAGGCATTGTGGCATGGTCGGGTAACATATACTGGATAGCGTATGTAATCCATGAATTTGGTGGGCTTAATCTTTTTTTGGCTTCAGCTATTCTCTTTATTTTTGTTATCTACCTGTCCCTGTATTTTGGAGTATTCTTTTCCATTGCAAGTGCGAATATTAGGGCCAAACATGCTATAATATCTCTGCCCGGGATATGGATCATCCTGGAGTTGGTGAGGACGTATGCCTTATCCGGTTTTCCATGGACACTGGCCGGGCATTCTCAACTGCCTTTGAAAGGCCTTATTCAGGGTGCAGAATTTGGTGGCGTCTATCTGATCAGTGGCATAATCATGATGGCAAATATAGCTATCTATAAGGCTATAAAGAGGGAATTTAAGCCGGCTTTCCTTGTTATATTTATATTGGCCGCATCCTTTGTATGGGGAAGTTGGCGTATAGAAAATCTCGATATTACAGGCGAGACGTTAAAGGCAGGCATTGCGCAGGCCAATATTTCTCAGGAGGAGAAATGGCTGCCTGAGATGATTACCCCTACCATAGACATATATTCAAAACTCACAAAATCTGCTGTGGAAAAAGGTGCGGATCTTATTGTGTGGCCGGAGACTGCCTGCAATTTTTATCTGTTCAGGATGTGGCAGCCTACCTCCAGGATTATAAAGTTGAGCAGGCAATGCAATGCCCATTTATTGATGGGTAGCCCTGCCAATGAAGACGGTAAATATTTTAACAGGGTATGGCTTATCCGTTCAGGTAGAATCTGCGGTTACTATGACAAGGTGCACCTTGTCCCATTTGGAGAATATGTCCCCCTCCCTTGTATTTTAGAGCCCATTTTTGGAAAGATTATGCAGGGTGTAAGCGATTTTTCCAAGGCCAGTGAGTTTAAACCCGTCGATGACATAGGTGTACTGGTCTGCTTTGAGAGTATATTCCCTGACATGTCACGGGGTCTGTGCAGAAAGAAGGCGGCCTACCTTGCAAACGTATCTAATGACGCCTGGTTTAAGACCTGGGCAACCCCGGAACAACATATACAGATGGCTGCCTTCAGGGCTATAGAAAATAGACGCTGGCTTATAAGGTCTGTGAACCATGGGATATCTGCTTTTGTAGATCCATTTGGAAGGATTACAAAAAGCATTGGTCTTCTTAAACAAGGCGTGATTGTAGAGGAAATCACAAAGAATTCATATATGACGTTCTATACAAAGTATGGCGCTATCCTTGACTGGATCTGGGGGATAATAGGCATTATTCTGGTGCGGAAATGGCTGGTATCATTAATTCGGTTTCACTAGTTCTATTGGGACTATAGCAGTAAACAGTGAATAGTAAAATAGGTGTTGGGTTTTGAGTGTTCGGTGATTAAGAATATTCGGGAGTCGAAAAGACAAAAGATAAAAAAATAGTTTTATAGGAAATATTAGGGGCCTTTTGCCCTCATCGGCCCCGAGAGAACCCTCATCCCGAAAGTATTTTCATCCTTGGTTGTGAGCAAGGATTGCTCATGGCGGTTTATATGAAAATAGCTACTATGATTATTGTGGCATTGACAAGAACTGCTCGCAATGTTAAGGCCGTCTACCATGATAACAGATTACCAGCAGCGGATAGATGCGATAGAAGAAAAGATCGATAGTATCAGGGGTTATCTTTGAAATCCCTGAGAAATTGGAAAGACTGAAAGGTCTGGATAAAAGGCTTGAAGACTCTGCCATCTGGAATGATCACAATAAGGTAAAAGACATCCATTCTGAGAGGGCAAGGATCAGTGCGATAGTAACAACCTGGGAAGAGATCTGCACCCTTCTGGAGGATCTCCATGTATTGCTGGACCTGGCGCAGGAAGATGAATCCTCGGTTATCGCAGATATAGAAGACGCACTAAACAGGCTTGAGGATAAGATAGGTTCCGTTGAACGGACACATGTCCTGTCCGGGGTTGATGACAAAAAATCCGCATTTCTGGAAATACATGCAGGGGCAGGGGGGTTGGAGGCCCAGGACTGGGCAGAGATGCTACTTCGGATGTATCTGAGATGGGCAGAGAAAAACGGGTTTAAATCTAAGATCATAGCTATACTCTCTGATGAGGAAGCAGGTATAAAAAGCGCTACCATAGAGGTAGCAGGCCAGTGGGTGTTCGGTAATCTTAAAGGGGAGACAGGGGTCCACAGGTTGGTAAGGATCTCTCCTTTTGATGCAAATAATCGCAGGCACACATCATTTGCATCGGTCATGGTCACGCCAGAGGTAGATCAGGACATAGATATAAAGATTGATGAAAAGGATTTGAGGATCGACACCTACAGGGCAAGCGGGCATGGAGGGCAGCATGTCAATAAGACCGATTCAGCTGTGCGTATCACTCATATACCCACCGGCACTGTGGTTCAGTGCCAGAATGAACGATCTCAACACAAAAACAAGGCATTTGCCATGACGATTCTCTTATCAAAACTTTATAAATTAGAAGAGCAAAAACAAAAAGAACAGATGGATGAATTCTATAAGTCAAAGAAAGATATTGCCTGGGGGTCTCAGATCCGATCCTATATTCTTCAACCATACCAGATGGCCAAGGATCACAGGACTAATCTGGAAGTGGGTAATGTAGGTGCTGTCCTGGATGGTGATATAACTCCATTTATCAATGCATATCTCTTGATGCAGAAGTCATAGGCTCGCAATGGCGGAGAAGATAATTATGCAAGGGTCTAAAATCATCCTATTTTTTTAAAAGTTCTTTGTCCATATACCGGCAAATGAAACGCATTATAAGATGGTACAAAGGAAACACGCACCTTTTTAAGAAAAAGAGGATCTTAATATCAGGGGAGGTGATAACCAAAAACCTCTTTTTTTGTATGGCGCTGATGATCAGATCGGCTATCCTCTCCGGGGGGAGGGCGACCTTTAAAAACCTGACCTTTGCCTTTTCAATGGCATCTTTTGACCCAATGATCTCAGCACTGTTCACCATGCCTGTTGCGACTGCACCGGGACAAATCACACTGACATCGATATTGTGCTTCTTGAGGTCATAGCGTAATACCTCCGATATCCCCACTAAGGCGTGCTTTGTTGCGGCATACACTGTATGCCATGGCAGCCCGATGATACCGGCTGTGGAGGAGACAATCACCACATGTCCTTTTTTTGCGCGGATCATCTCAGGGACGAAACATTCAATACCATGAATTGGCCCCCACAGGTTTACGCCCATCACCTTTTCCCATTGCTTGTGGCTCATATCTTCAATCTGGGCGAACAAAGCAATCCCTGCAACATTTATCAATATATCGATCGGGCCAAAAATTTGGTGGATCTCATCAGCAAATGCCTTCGCATCTTTATATATAGAGATGTCAATCGCCTTATATTTATAGACTTCGCCGTTATTTTTCGAGATTGCCTGATATGTCTCCTCTAACCCCTTTTGATTGATATCTGTCAGAAATAATCGCGCTTCCAGCTTTGCCATTGCAAAGGCTGTAGCCCGGCCGATCCCGTTTGCAGCACCTGTAATGAAAACCTTACTTCCTCTTATGTCCATTCAATATCTCCTTTATACATATTCTTTAGTTATCTGCCATGAAATAAGGTCAAATCCCATCTTGAGAGGAGATAGACACTTTTTTCTGTCAGATGTAACATCGTGGCCATCATCCTCATTATCAAAGGTAAGCGTTTGTGCGGTACGCATATTTTCTTCATAAGTCCACTCATATCCAAACATCGATGTATATGTCCCTTTGATTCCATTTGTTATAAAAATTTCCATACGCGTTTCCTGTCTTCTTTGGTGAGCTATCTCTCCTAAAACCTATCAACAAGTTTTGCATTCTCCATAATGTGTATTATCTCCTCAAATCTGCAAGTCAACTCATAGATAATTTTAACCTTCTTGATACCCCTCATCAGGGCCTACCCATTTAGCCGGCGGACCAATAAGGACAAATGGGCAGATATTCCTCTTGCCGAATGATATTGTAAGGATGCCAAGGCTTAGATAGAGATTGTCATTTAACTTTCTTACCTCGTCCTTCATGGTAGAGGTGGGAAATGGGGTATAATCATGATATTCTAAATGAAATGATTTTCGGTTATCATAAATAGAGTCTCCGATCCTTGTCTTGTTTCTGATAATCCTCACCTCTTTCTCATCTGCTTTCCCCATAAAGAAGTCCTTGAGGCTTCGAAGTGTCCAGTCTATGTAAGCCGGTATGACATCTTCATTTGTCTTTGCCCGCTCAGAGACCCTAAAGACATTATATCCATGGCCGCGGTTTTCACCTGCCGGCTCAAATGCCTTGGCAATCCATCTCCCCCATAATCTATTGAGATATATATCACTATTTAGCTGCATCAAAGGATTGCCAACATCCAGGATCAAGGCCTTGAACTCCCCATGCATCTCTTCAAACCCAGGCGCCGGGAGCTGGTGAAAGATGCCGACAAGCTGGTCTCTGTTCATGTGCAGCAGGTCTTCAAGGGTGATATTATCCCTGTCTTTGCCGCTGATCGCCTTTATTGATTTTCCAACATACGGATTTGGTCTGATCCGCAGGATGCTGGAGATGGAAAACCATAGAAAGACCAGTGCGATTGAATAAGGTATAGATAGTATAAAAGATTTAATTATACGCATACCTACCTCCTTAATGCGCAATTATTTTTCTTGATTGAACTCATGTCATCCCCATGCTCGCCAATCTTAAAAGCAGCCTCTCCCCTATGCCTGTCTTCATCATAAAGGCTGTCCATCTATAGAACATAGAGGGAGAAATGCGTTTCATTCTCCATATAAACCTGCCAGAGGGCTGGGGTATAAGGTACAGCTTGTTCTTCTCTACAGCCTTGATGATCATCTCAGCTATCTTCTCAGATGTGATCCTGGCATTCTCAAAGGCAGCCTTTGCAAATGTTCTTTGAAAATCATTAGTATACCTCATATTGCGGAGAAGATCGGTGTTAAAGAATGTGGGGCATACTACTGTAACCCCTATATCATAAGGGGCAAGCTCACTTTTTAAGGTCTCAGACAGCGATATTATCGCGGCCTTTGTTGCATTATAGGAGGCCATCTCAGGCAGTGATGCGATCCCTGCGGCAGATGCAACATTTACTATATACCCGCCGCCGGCCGCCTTCATCTTCGGGATAAATGTATGGCAACCATAGACCATACCCCAGAAGTTGATACCTACTATCCATTCCCAGTCCTCAATAGATATATCGCCGGTAAGCCCTCCTGCGGCCACGCCTGCATTATTAACCAGAAGGTCGATCTTTCCCCAATTATCAAAACAATAATCCGCCATCTTCTGTACGTCATCTATCTTTGTAACATCACAGGAGAAGGCCTCTCCTGAGCCGCCTGCCTGCTTCACCATCTTTAATGTAATATCAGCCTCTTCTTTGTTTATATCAGCTATAAGAATCCTCCATCCCATTTTCGCAAGGGCAATAGAGATGGCCCTGCCAAGACCTAATGCTGCACCTGTGATAACCGCATTTTTCCCATCTGATATGATCATTCTTTCATCTCCCTTGAATCAATTGTAACGGTTTCGCAAAAAGTCCATTATACCCCTAAACCGTCATTCCGGCGGAAGCCGGAATCCAGTCTTTTCAAGTAGTTGCAGATCATCTGGACTCCTCCCGGACTCGATCCGGGATCTACCGGAGTGACGACTTTTTGCGAGTTCGTCAATTGTGTTCTGAAACATTTCCACCGAGTGCTATTTATCCGCATCATTTCTTGTCTCAAAGAGGAATAGTGAAAATAAGATTGAGAATATAAAATCTCCAAGACCTAGAAGGACTGGGATTATTTTGATCTTTCTCTTAAGATAATAGCAGATGAACGTGGCAAAGATGGTGAGTTTGGCGACTATCGCCATCCATACAATCCCACGATTTTTCTTGGGGTCCCTTGATACCATATAATAGCCCCACCCGAATATGGCAACAGCTGCATAGAAAAATCTTAATGGAAGGGTAGCCACTATATTACTGGTGACAGCCTTGGCCCCATATAATAGTCGCATACTAAGCTTGAGAGTCGTAAGGGAACCAAGCCCTATGGCTAGATTCCAGAGTGAGCCTATAAAAAATATATCGCTGTATGTCTTTTCTGAGATTAACTTCATAACACCTCCTCTAATTTATAGTTTAGCACTACATCCTGGAATGTCCTCTATCATGCAGCAGCAGGTAACCATTCAGTTACAAAGGCACAAAGTAAAAACCTGAATAGTACGATATCTTAAGGAAACCCCTCAGTATTAGCTCTGCACTTATGGACGGCTTATAGTATAGAGCCTTACTGTGATCTTTTGTTCCTATGTGCCTTTGTCACTTTGTGCCTTGCAATCCTGTGCTTCACTGAATGATTGCAGCAGCTCTTTTGCCCTTTTTCCCTACGAATCTTTCTTCTGCCTTTACCTGTCCGGTCAATATCTTGCCTAAGAGTTTCGACATCCCATCTATGGATAGGGATGGAGGTACACCAGGGGAGATTGGCATAAGGCTTCCGTCGCATACATACATACCCTGTATCTCGGTGGAGAAATCTCTATTTACTGCCTTGCCCATGGCAATGGTGCCGCCTGGATGGCCTCCTGCCCATTTCAGGACTGAAAAGGAAGCAGGGTCAGCGCCGGCGTTTATCATGATCTCTTTTGATATCTCAGTCCCCTTGTCCACCCTTTTGTGATCGAGCTCTGTGAACGGTTTGTTTGTCTTTTCATTTGCGTGGATCTGGCCGTGGGGCTCGTCAGATAATTTTACGAAAAGTCCCATCCCTCTCTTTATCATAGGGGCCTTGGGCCAGGCTTTTAGAGCGGATTCCACTCTAAAAGATGTATTTACCATGAATGTGCCAAGGGCTGCTGAGTTTCCAATAAGAAACCCTTCGCTATCAGCCAAGGACTCAATGGCGTGTGTAAATGTCTGTACTCCCCACATCCCACCGTCGATATCCTTGCTGAAACCCAGGACTATATTCATTGGATCCATAGAGAAGCTGGTGCCAACATCCTGTGAGCCTAAGTGTTTTATGCCGGATCTAAGCAGTAGAGCAGGGCTGCCGATTCCTCCGGCAGAGAGAATTACATTATCACACCTTATGACCCTACCGTCAAAAAGCCCTACGCCTATCACCCTGGATTTTTGATCATTTAAGATGACCTTCTCCACACGGGCCAGAGTCAGCAGGTCTGCGCCATAGGCAATGGCCTCGTCCACGTACTCCCGTGTTGTCCACCTGGCCCCTTGCGGGCATCCAAGCATACACCAGTCACAGCCCATTTTGCATCTATCCGGGTCAATGAATTTATCCTGGGCCTTAAATGGGATACCCATCTTTTCTGCTGCCTCTAAGGTCCTGGTTATACCTTTACTGAACTCAAAGAATCTATTGGGAAGCACCTTGACACCTATCTCTGCCTTGATCTCATCGGTCTCGGGTTTAAAGTCTATACCCATTGCGCCAATAAGCTTTTTTGGCGGGTCAGCTACATTAGATTGATATACCATGGAGGATCCGCCTACGGTGATCCCTCTTTCTATAATTACCCCCTCTTGAGATCTTGCAAATAACATAAAACGATCTAAGAGCCTCAGGCCAAAGGGGAAACCCAGGAATTTTTTGTGGTAAGCCCCCCTTTCCAGCATGAGCACACCCTTTCCTGCCTTGGCAAGCTCCTTTGCCACAGGCGCGCCACCAGGGCCTGTGCCTATTACGATATACTCGTAAGATTTGTTGTCTTTCATGATTTTCTAACCTCCTTTTAGGTTTTTATAATATTTGGCCATATTCTTTATATGAAAACAGGCACAAAGTTTTGTAGGGGCCTTTTACCCTCATCGGCCCACTTAAGGGAACGAGCCCTACTTTGTGATACGTTCATTTTCATTCTTAGTTGTACCCGAAAAGGACATGCGGGTTTATAAGCCTAGGGATTATCCATTTCTTGAACATTATCACCTCTACGCACTAAGCCCGGAACTTATAAAAAAGTCTTCAATCTGATCTTTGATCTGCTGTTCTGTCTTGTACCTGTAATCAAATATATCTGTCTCGATGATGAGAATAGGCAGTCCATGTTCTTTGGCCTTTTGTTTTAATATATTCTTCATTGCCCATGATTGCTTACACCCCCTGTGAAGGCTAAATATGAAGCAATCCGGATTGTATTCTGCCACAAACCTGTCCTGTTCCCCAAGGAAAAGGTCTGCAGTTCCGTGGAAATGCCGGCCCATGGTAAGGTTCATGTATTGGGTTGCGAGCCCCCTCGTCATGGTTTCCTTGTCTGTAGTGTCAATTCTTGGTATCGTGTTATACCCTACCATATCAGCAACGACATATGCCCCGAACGTTTTCTCCATCCATGAGATAACAGGCATAAATGCAATAGGCGGATCATGCCAGACCACACGTATCTTCTCCGGGTCAGGTCCCCCGGGTAAGCATTCCTTGTACCGTCTTTTTGTATCCTCATAGATATACCTTGCAAACTCGGTAAGCTTAGGATTGCCCAGGTAACATACATTAAACGGCCATATAATGAGCAGGTCCAAAAGTGAAGAAGGGCATGGTATTGCGCGATTCATCTCGCAGACCTCTGAGAGATACTGGTTTGTCTTGTTGCTCTCTTCCAAGACAGACCTTAGTCTATTATAGTCCATCTTCTTGCCTGTGGTCTCCTCTAAAAACGAGATCATGTGTCTTACGTTTTCGGTAAAATACAGAAAGTCTTCTTCCTGTCTGTGGTATGGCAGATCCAGGCAAAACATGGGGACTCCCGCCTCACGGGCGAGTACCTGATATGCGGACTGAACAGAATCGCATGGTTGTGTGGATGTAATAATGGCTGCAGGTCTGGGGAGTTGTTTCATAAGGGTTCCTGCTATGGCTGCCTTGGATGCAGAACATAGATCCTCTGTAACCCCTTCTACTTCGATGGCCTGGAGTATATCAGGGACATAATGAGATCCTTTTGCATTTGGGAATAAGACCGGCCATTCCGGGGTAACCGGGGTCATACCAAGGGCCATAATCACCTCCGGAGAGATGTCCCACTCGATCCACACTGTTGGTTCATTGTTAAGGACAGCATCCAGATGGGATTGCATATACTCGGCCATTGCCTCTATCCCCCACCTCAATCCCTTTAGATAGGTAACAGGCTTTCTTCCTTCCCCGGAACCAACCCACGCATACCTGAAAGGATCATTGTACCACGTTTGTTTACGCATGAGAGGTGACATTATTTTTAGTGCCAGCAAATTTAGCCTTGGAAACCTTGCCATAAATGCCAGTTGTGCAAATTTTTTTGCTACCATCTTGGTATATTCATAGTCCTTTACCTTTTCAGCCATTCATCCTCCTAAACAAGTATATCTCATACCTTCAGTATTTAAAGGCCTCCTGAAGTAGAGACCTCACGGTGCTTTTTATCATGGATCTGTTCTATGAAGGCCTGAACCCTTGTTTTGATCTGGCCTTCTGCTAGACAATGCAGCTCTCTTTCCAATACAAGAAGGGGGCATGACAACCGCTCCCCTTTTTCGATCTCTTTTTCTATCATGAACCTAAATATCTGCCAGTGAAGGCAGAACTTTAAATTATCTACGATAAGACCATCCACGTTATATTTTTTAAGATCCCTGGTAAGAATTTCTATCCTTTCATCGTATGATTCTACCATCCGTGGGCAGGCGATAGATGTGTAGCGGTCTGCAAGTGCCTCGATCGGATCATCTTTATCTTCGTCCACCAGATTTTCCAGATAGCGCGATCCAAAACAAAGGGAATCTGCCACTACAACTGCATCTTTCTCGAGTAATTCCATATAATCGATCTCTTCAAGATAACCCGCTGCTATCATGAGACGGGGGGTGCCCTTGGAGACAATAGCGCGTCCGTTAAGTTCACTAAGAAGAGTTTCCAAACTGGCATTTGCAACTTTTTTGGGCAGAGCTGTACATGCCATGATTACCGCAAGGGCCTCAGCGCCCTTTATAGGTGGCGGATCTTTTTTTCTAAGCTCGTAGAGCGAGGTTAGCAACCTCCTCGTATGGTTGCACACAGAGATAGCCTCTTTGATTTTTTCTTGCGTTATTTTTATTCCAAAATGTTCTTCAAGCGCTGTCTTTAAACGATTAATCTCTCTTATGAATTGACTTATTGATTCAGGGGTTATTACATGAGGGACTGCTAGCATGTACAGAAAACCAGGCCATAGATCACCGTATTTGCAATTATCGTATAACCTCCTTACATGATCGCAGCTATTCATCACAACAAGCCCGTCAAGAAAGTTGAATTTACCCTCTAAAATCTGGTCCAGACAGTTTCTGGTAAAGCTGCAATTAATGGTACTGTACCAGATATCTCCTAAGGTGGTCTTTGTGCTCTCCACTGCCCTCATCCGATACGGTATCATATCTCCAGCCATGATGATCTCTTCAGGGACATTACAAAAGTAACCAATGATCTTGGTTCCCTTTGATTTGGCTTCCTCTAGATACCTATTGTAATTGGTTTGAGCAATTTCTTTGAACAGGTCTAATGTTTCCATGCCTCATAACCCCCTAATAATCAAACGTAACCATTCAGTTACAAAGGCAGACAGGCACAAAGGCACAAAGTAAAAATCTGAATAGTACGATATCTTAAGAACACTCCTCAGTATCAGCTCTGCACTTGTGGGCTGATTATAGAGCCGCACTAATTTTTTGTTCCTATGTGCCTTTGTCACTTTGTGCCTTTCAATCTTGTGCTTCACTGAATGATTACAATCAAACAATTTGCACCTTTTCTATCTTATTTATCTTTCAATATTATTATAAGTCATCTTGAATTACCTGCCAGAATGGCTGCCCCGTAAGCAGATATAAATTGAGGATCCATGGGAATCTTTTTCAGTTTTACATCCAGATTTTTCTCTAAATAGTAATAAATTCCCTGATTTTTTGATGTTCCGCCAATAAATGCAACATCTCTTTTCAATCCTCCCCGCTTTGCAGCTGATGCCACTTGGGATGCTAAAGATGATACAATCCCTCCTAATATATGCTTTTTATCAATACCTTTATTCACAAGGGAGATAACCTCGGTTTCAGCAAAGACCACACACTGATTTGTGATAGTGCACGGCTCTTTACTTATAAGCGCAATCTCTCCCATTTTATCCAAGTCCACTTCCAGGGCCTTTGAGATATTTTCCAGGAAACGCCCCCCTCCCGATGCACACTTTTCATTGGTTATTATGTCTATGGGCATGCCTCTTTCATCAATAGATATTATCTTGAATCCCAGAGCTCCGATATCAATTACAGTATGGATATTAAGATCCATTTTATGGGTTGCTTTAGCAATACATAGTTCTTCAGGCCTAAAACTTAGTTTGGGCATAAATGGCCTGAAAAATTTTACAGCCCTTGCTTCCCTGCCGGTTATACCTAAGGTAGATACACGCCTTAAGGACAGGCCCCCGGCTTGCAGCGCTTCTTTAAGTACCCCTTTTGTCACCTTTTCAAGCCTGTCATCTATCTTCCTCTTGGCAAGGCCTCTTATCTCTCTGTCTTTTGTAATGACTGCCTTAACTACACTTGCCCCGATATCACAGCCTGCATAGACCATTTTAGGCCAACCTCTTTTCTTGTTTTGCCAGCCTTGTATTGAAATATTCTTTTGCATAGAGAGCTGCTCCCAATGCCCCTATCATCTGCGGATCAAAGGAGATCTTTTCGAACGACATCCCTAATATCTTCTCCAGGTTAGCTACTACCCCAATATTTTTAGAGACCCCTCCTGTAATACAAGAGGGGGCACCATGTACTATCTTTTTAGCCAAGGCGCTTATCCTTAAAGCCATGGCCTTATTTATTGCTGCTGCCAGATCAGCCTTTTTTATACCACTGTATAATTTGCGAGTTACCTCCATCTCTGCAAATATACTGCACTGGCCCGTTACGCTGATATTCTTCCTTGATTTGAAGGATAAGGGCCCCAGATCCTCGATAGAAATGCCTAAGACTTGAGCGCTAACCTCTAAAAATTTTCCTGTTCCCGCAGCGCATCTATTATTCATTTTAAAATCCACAAGCCTTCCCTGATCGTCTATTCGAATTGCCTTTAAGTCCTGGCCGCCAATATCAATAATTGCCCTTACCAAAGGGTCAGTAAAGTACACACCTTTTGCATGACATGATATCTCGCTTATATTAAAATCTGCAAAGGGGATTTCTTCCCTTCCATAGCCTGTAGAGCAGCACACATCGATATCTTCAAAAGAGATGTTTATGGCATCAAGCGCCCGTTGCATTATCTCAGTTGCAGATTGCTCAGGTAAAGGCCGAACCCCCATTAACTCAGAAGAAATTACAACCGGATTAATATTGTCTTTATTGGTCTCTAAGACTACAGCCTTTGCCGTAAGGGACCCAACATCACACCCTGCAAAGATCACATGGTATCCTCTCTTTTTATAGTCTCAACCCTCGTGGTTGGCGCCTTCTTATTGCTCGATTATCCTCTCGATGTATCTTATCTTTTTCATAGGGGTAAGCCCCAGTAAGGCCTGGACCTGCTTTGCATCACGAAAACGCTTTTCCTGACCATAGTCTTTCATGTAGCCGTTACCGCCGAGCACTTGAATTCCGTCTGTGGTAAGGTTGCAGGCCATGTCCTGGATATGGAGGGCTGCTGCCCTCGAACAAAGTCCCCACTGAGGTTCTTTATTCTCTACACCCTGACATGCTTGAGCTATTGTCATATCAGCAATCTTCACCTGTACTGCCATGTTTGCGAGCATCATCTTTATCTCAGACCAGTTGATGATCTCCCATCCACCTTGAAACCTCTCCTGGCTATACGCCAGTGCCTCATTAAATGATCCCTTCATTATGCCGGCAGACATAGCTGCTGCTGCCACATGCATCTTGTCTGATACCTCCTCAAAATAGCCGGCGCCCAGACCTTCTTTGCCAACAAGTTCTCCCTTAACCTCATTTAGCCTCAGATCAACACTAGGGCATGCGTGAAGCCCAAGCGAGAAGATTGGTCCGCTTTTTGTGGCCCCTTCGTCTGATAGATCAATAAGGAAAAAGGAGTAGCCGTCCCGGTCCTTGGTCTTTGCTGGTATAAGGGCATGGGCGGCCAGTCCTCCAAGCGTCAGATACTCTATATTCCCGGAGAGTGTATAGTTATTCTTGTCCCTTTTTGCATCTGCCATATTTTTCATCTCAGGGGGATTATCAAAGGCTGGGAATGCAATTAAAAGGTCTTTGGCTTGAGTTGCATCGGATGTTATCCTGGTAAGTAGATCTTTGCTCTCAGCACTGAGCATCAGCTCTTGTGAGAGTGCACTTGTAAATACAATACCACCCAGGCTTGTATCACTCTGGCAGATATTATCCAGGATTACACACAAGGCGCTTATGCCCTGTCCAATACCCCCGTACTCTTCCGGAAGCGTAGTCCCTAAAAATCCCACTTCGTATGCCTTTTCAAGCACGTCACCAAAGAATTCCCCAAAGGGATATTTATCGTTTTCTTCCTTGTTAGGGACAAGCTCCTTGGTTGCAAATGTTGCAGCAAGATCCTCAAACGGTTTTAGTTCTGTACTTATTGTAGCTATCATGACATCCTCCTTTTATATCATTCTTCAAATACCTTGGCCTGCGGATAAGAACGGCCAATTAAGCACTTAAATAAATTCAGCCTGTTCAATTGGTTTGTACCTTCATAGATCTGCAAGAGCTTTGAATCCCTGAAATGTTTTTCTGCGCCGCTGGCATGTCTCAGACCTGCTCTTCCCATCATCTCCAGGGCTAACTGGCAATTCTTGACACCTGCATCTGTAGCTACAAACTTGGATAGAGATCCCCACCCAGATGTACGCTGCGCCTCTTCATCCTTTTGCCAGTCAAAATTGATCTTCCTGAAAAGCCATGTTGTAATTGGAAGGTCGAGAAAGGGTGAGATAAACTTGTCAATGATAGAGCTGGGCATATATTTTGTATAATAGAATAAGGGTTTCCATTGTAGGAGTTTAAATATACCATAAAGGCCATTCGCATAATTGGTCTCCACATAACTGAGCCTTGCAATTGCTACATTCTTGTACATTTCTGCAAGCATACACTGTGCCCACTCATGATTAATCAAAAGTCTACCATCTACCTCAGTCTCAGATGCAAATTGAAGTGCCTCCTCATATGCGCCCCTGGCAACACCTGCCCCAAACGAGCCTACACCTGCCCTTGAACCAGAGACCACAAAGTCAATGACCTGCATAGTAGTCTCCTTGAGGGATCTCGATAATTTTTTTATCTGAGTTGAATCAAAACAGACATTTTCATCAGGGATAAAGCAGTCCTCAAATATCAATTCGCTGGCAGGACAACCCTTTTGTCCCATCTTTCTCTCCTGTGTACCAAATGAAAACCCCTGTGTGCCATTCCTTACTGCCATCATAACTGTACTTTCTTCCGGTCTCTTTAGATCTGAATAAGCAATAAGCATATGCCAGGTAGAAAGATGTCCATTGGATATAAATATCTTCCTGCCATTTACAACATAACCGCCCTTTACCTTTTTGGCATGACAGGTGACCTTTGCCTTTTCTACTAATGCTACCTCCTCTACATCCGTGCCTGCACCAGGCTCTGTTATGGCAAGGGATATAAGGCAGGGATTACCCCTTTTTTCTCCTTCCAAGGTATCCCGAAATAATTTATTCATTAACCGCATATGCCACGATGCGGAAATTGTAACCACGCCGAGGTAGTGCACCCCAATAAGATTGGCCATACCTGTACATGCAGATGCAATCTCCTCGAGGAAATAGGACATCGAGGGCATGTTAACCCCCTTGCCGCCAAATATTTTTGGTATCCACATGGTGTAAAAACCCCACTCATTTGCCTTTTTTACAAACTCCCAGGGTAGATAATCAGGATCTTCGTGCTTCTTACGATCAAGCTCCAGCGCGTAAGGTCTGACCACCTCGTCATTGAACTTTCTGGCAATGGCTACGACTTCTTTTGTTTCCTTGATAAATACCTTTGGGAGTCTTGGCATGGACTGAAGAGAACACATGATGTCTTCAAACCTGGGTTCTCTGCCTAATAAAGATTTTACTTCTTTCCTTGAGATCATATTATCCTCCTTAAAAATATTTAAATATACACTTACCAGAGATTATAAGATAACATCCCAATACCTATGCTGTAGCCTTGGCATCATAGGTGTTTTTAGTGACTCCAATCTGTTCTAACTCCTTTTTTATGATGCGGTGTGTGCTGGTCATGGGAAATTCATCCACGATTCTGATATATCTGGGGATGGCAAACCTCGCCAGTTTGTCCTGAAGGAATTTATTAAGGTCTTCGGGTTTGAGATTCTGGCCCTCCACGATCTTGATGGATGCCATTATCTCGTCTTCGGCAAGTTCAGATGGCACCGCGTACACAGCCGCATCTTCGACTGCAGGATGGTCTAGGATAACGTGCTCTACCTCGTAGGCAGATACATTCTCGCCGCCGCGGCGCATGGATTCTGTGTTGCGGCCAACAAAATAGAGATATCCTTCCTCATCTTTTTTGATCAGATCACCGGTGTAGAGCCAGCCATCTCTTACCTTGTCGTTCGTGGCCTCCTCATTTTTGTAGTATTCAACACTACTCTTGGCATCTCCAACCTCAAAGATCAATTCTCCTGGTACACCTGCGGGGACATCTCTTCCATTTTCATCAACAAGCCTTAAATTGCCCATCCCGGAAGATGGCTTACCAATAGAGCCTACAGGGCCTGTCCCAAAATTCATTATGGCCTTACCACCACCATCTACTGCGGCATATCCTTCATAGATTTTAACACCAAAACGTTTCTCAAATGCCTCCCACATATCTGCAGGGCATGCAGCAGACAGGATATGATGCACCCTGTTTTTGTTGTCAGCCGGGTTTTCAGGCTGTTTCATCAAGATAGGGATCATAGACCCAAGGCCATTAAATACGGTGGCATTGTAGCGGCGCACCTCATCCCAGAACCTGCTTGCAGAGAATTTTCTTGAGAGTGCAACTGTACCTCTGACAGCCATTGCCGGGGTTACAGTCAGAAACATTGCATTGCCATGAGAGAGTGGGAGTGGCGTAAAATATATATCATCCTTTTTCACGGTGATGCCGGCCAGCAAAGCCAGTTTCTTTACATTTGAGTTTTTATATCTGGACACAACACCTTTGGGCAGACCTGTGGTGCCGGATGTATACATGATGAGGCATATATCTTCCTTATTGTACCCGATACCAGGGTTATTAGAAGACACATCAGGGCCATAGGCATCACTGAGTTTAATCATATCTTTAGGTATTGTATAGCCTGAAGCCTCCTCCTCGATATCATCTACGATTATCTTTTTTAACCTATCTGTTTCTTTAGAGACCTTATTAAAGTCTTCCAAAAGCTCTGCGTCTACTGCCAGGTATTCTATATCACTGTGGTTTATAATAAACTTCAATCCCTCACCTTTTAGTGCAGCATTTATAGGGACAGTATACATACCGATCTTTTGGGATCCAAAGAATATGTCTAGAAACCTCGGGGAATTTTTCATAAAGATGCCTATGCCCTTGCCCTTATTGCCACCAAGCTGCAAAAGAAAATTTGCTATCCTGTTTGCATTCTCATCCATCTTAGAGTATGTAAATTCCTCATCCTTATAGAGGAGAAACTTCTTGTATGGGACCTGGCTTGCCCTCTCTTCTAAAAGTTCGGCCCAGGACATGTCTTCTAAGATCTTTGCCTTTGACAGCCCTTTAAGATTGGCAAATAGTGTCCCTCTCTTTTTCTCTTCCCATAGGAATTTGGAAAGCCATACGATTGCGGTTTTTAGAAGCCTTAATTTCTGGATGTTTTGCTCCAGTTTTTGTTTATCTATGTTCATCTTGTCACCCCTTTAAGATTTTAAAATTTTCTTGGCGGTTTCATTTCACCCCGGTGTAAAATCTTGTAAAAATAGCCAAAATCATATGTCACACTTACAGTGATTGCATCCCTTTCACACATGGCAGCACAGTCATTGCACGACATGCACTGGGGAAAATCTTTTTCCATATATGCCTTTTTTTCCTTACCCTCTCCTGCAATGAATATTGCCTTTCCAGGGCATATCATTGCACACATGCCACATCCGTTGCATTTTTCATGATCAATGGTTACCCTTCCTGTAGTGGCATACTTTTCATTGTCATAGGTGGGTATCTTTAATCTTTCTTTTAAGCTAAGATAAGACATTGTTTACCTCCTTATATGCATTTTAAAACACTGTTTTCTTTTTCCCGTGTTCGTACCAGTCTGTCTCATGAGTCTCTCTGTCTATTATCCCGTTTGGGTTTCCTATCGGATAACCAATACTTATCCCCTCTATAAGCTCGTACGGATATTGTATACCAAGGCGCCTCTTCCACTTTGGCAGATAACCCAGGAGCTTTGTGAAACCTACCCAGCAGGTGGATAACCCAAGACTGTAGGCAGTTAAGACCATGTTCTGCCCGCAGATGCCACAGTCAAGATCAGGATTGCCCACACCCCTTTTATCCTTCATGATTAAGATCACTGTAGGCGGACTGTGAAAGAGCCCAAGTTTTCCATCTGCAATAAGGCCTATTGCCCCAAAGGGTATTGGATGCAGATCATTGGGCCTGAGCCTTATCGACATCTGTGCATAAAACCAGGCTATCTTACCCATAAGGCCAGGCCTTCTCCAATCCAGAAAGAATTTAAAGATCTTGCATAATCTCACAACATCCCTTTCCATCTCGTCAATCATCTCCTTATCCCTGACCACAACCAACTTCCACGGCTGGGAGTTTCCCGCTGATGGCGCAAACCTGCCTGCCTCGAGGATTTTTCGGATAAGGTTTTCAGGGACTTGCTTCTCCCTGTACTTACGGACACTCCGCCGCTCAAATACAGCCCTTTCGACTTCGTTCCAGTCTTGTACGTCTGGTGTTTTTTGGTTTTCCTTTTCAGCCATAAAGACCTCCTTAATATTAATATTTTAGTAACTATTCAGGTTGTAGGCTAAAGGAAATTTAGTTTTTGGGTACTACAGCCTACAGCCTAAATGGCTACAGCCTAAATGCCTACAGCCTTCCACCTGGGTAGTTATATATTATTACTTAGATGGCGCCTCAAATATATGCATGCACATAGCCGCTTCTTCTACGCCCAACGCGCCGCCACCATTTTCAGCCATTGCTAGTCTGTGCTTTTTAACCTGTCTCTTGCCTGCACGTCCCCTGAGCTGGGTAACCAATTCGTGGATTTGGCCAAGGCCTGATGCTCCGATTGGATGGCCTCTGGATATCAGGCCGCCGCTTGTATTAATAGGGATGGAGCCATCAAGTCTGGTTTCCCCTTTCTCTGCAAGTATGCCGCCTTCCCCTTTGGGACAGAACCCGAGGTTTTCTGCCTGACAGAGCTCTCCGTATGCAGTGGCATCATGGACCTCTGCAAGGTTTATATCTTCTGGCCCGACGTGCGCGCGTTCATAGGCCTGTTTTGCAAGCCTCTCCCCGATATCTGGTATCTCAGAAACAAACGGCTTCTCTTTGCCAGAGCCTAGTATAGAGGCACGGACCTTAACTGCTTGATTCTTCAAACCGAGTTTTTTTACTACCTCCTCTGGGCAGAGTATTGCAGATGCTGCACCATCACCAATAGGCGCACACATACTTCTGGTGAGGGGCCAGCTAACTATCCTGTCTTTTAGTACCTGTTCTATCGGGACTTCAAATGTATACTGGGCATTGGGATTCAAGGTAGAATTAAAATGGTTCTTCGAGGCAATAATCGCCAGTTGCTCTATGGTACTTCCATATCTTTTCATGTGCTGTCTGGCTGCAAAACCATATATATCCATAAAAGGCGAATGATCGCCTGAGGACATCCTGGATAATTTGCGCACCGTACCATATCCCAGCTTCTCTCCCAGTTGGATAGTTACCACCAGGGGATCATGGACCCTCTTCCATAGAGGATCCTTCTTCTTTTTGGTTCCCTTTTTTACTGTCTTCGCATCACCAGTGTGGTATTTTTTCTTAAACTCATCCATCTGCCTGTAATCATCATCGGTCAACTGAAAATCCGTAAGCCCTTCTACTATGGGAACGACATTTTCTATATCTATGCCCCCGAGAAACCCTGCAAATACTGCCATCTTATTTTTGTCATAGAGTTTCTCAGCCCCTACAGCCATGGTGATATCATATAATCCGCTTGCCACACCGAGCCATGCATGATGGAATGCAGTAGATCCCCCTGCGCATGCATTCTCCACATTGGTAATAGGGATCGTATCTATGCCTATGGGTCTGAGTGCAACCTGACCTCTGATACAACTTTGCCCCCTTTCTCCCCATCCGGAATTGGAAAACCAGATGGCCTCTATTGCATCTTTCTCGACGCCTGCATCTTTAAAACACCCCATAACAGTCTGGGCTGTAAGATCTTTGATGCTTTTATTCAGGTACTTGCTAAACTTTATTGTATCAACGCCTATGATATAAACATCCCTCATGCCTGATTCCTCCTGATATTTTTGTTGTAGTTCGATCTATCCGGATCTGTCCTGAGTTTAATAGTGGTACACTCAAAAACAGATATTTGAAAGATATGAAAAGCACAGTTCATTAGCATTTTCTGCTAAAACCTCCGCTATAACATACTAATTATATTATATATCTAAAAACCAATGGCCTCCTGTTTAATCTGGTTGACCTTTTTCTCATATTGGTTTAACCTTAATTATAAGGTAGCAGAATTAAATGTCAAGAAAATTTATGTAAGGATTGGCTCCACCTGAAATGTGAGTATTGGCAGGGGGTTATATGAAGACAGTGAATAGTAAATAGTGAATAGTGAAAGAAGTGTTGGGTTTTGGGTTTTGAGTGTTGGGTGAATAAGGATAGTCGGGAAAACAATAGATTGAAGATGAAAGATAAAAGACGAAAGATAGAAGATAAAAAAATAGTTTTATGGGAAAAGTAGGGGCTTGCCTCATCGGCCCGCTTAAGGGAAATATGCACTACAGGGATAGAATCTGTATGGGAATGTCATATTTTCATCGTTGATCGTGCCTGCCCGGCAGGCATGATATTTTATAGCAAGGAGACTGGAGAGTAATGGCAGATCAACAGGTACATGAAAGGATAATGAACATACTTATGGAACAGATTTTTTCCAATAAACTCTCACCCGGGACAAAGCTCCCTACAGAGAGGCAATTTGCAAAGGATATGAATGTTGACAGGACCTCTTTGAGGGTTGCCCTCAAGCAGTTGGAATCCATGAATGTGCTGGATATCAGGCGTGGTGATGGCATATATGTAAAAGACTACCTGAAAAACGCAGGCATAGATTTCCTGAGGTTATTGTTTTCACAGCCGGAATCTAAAGAGAGCAAGACTGATATGGACGAATATCTTATGGATGAGCTCTGGGAATTCTGGGGTGCAGTAGAGCCAGAGATACTCAAGCTTGCTATTAAAAGGACCTCGCCAAAGGCTTTTAAAGCACTGATGGGCTTGCTCGATGAAGAATTAAAGTTCATCGATGACAAAAAAAAGATAATAGAGCTTGAGACCGCAGAACAGGATTTGATAGCAGAAGTGGCCAATAATACAATCTTCTTACTTCTCGCTAATTCTTCTAGGCCACTAAGAAGAAAGATGGTTGAGATATTTATTGATTGTCTTGATAGGAAGGCCTTAAAGAATCATATAGAGACAAAGAAGGTTCTGGTAAGGGAATTTATGAATGGCTCAGTTGAAGATGCCGTCGCAGCTACAGAGAGGTACCGTGAGGCCTTAGGCACATATCGTAATATGGTAAGAAAATCAATGCCTTCAAAATGAAGGAATACCCTTAAAATTGTTCTTATCTTTGGGCTGGGACTATGATAGTATAAGTTTGGTAATTGTTTGATGAAAATGGCTTTTAAAGGAGGGGATCTCGATGGCTAAAGTAAGAGATCTTATGAAGAGACAGGTAGTTACAATAGGTCCTGATGAGCCCATAATAAATGCTATAAAGGCAATGGCGGAAGGGGGGTTCAGGAGGATTCCTGTTGTTCAGGGCCCCATGCTTGTGGGTATAATCACTGACAGGGATCTCAGGCAGGCCATCAACTCCCCTGTAGTCTTTCACGAGATATCCTATGATAAGTACGTACTCACCGCGATATATGTGGGTAGCTGTATGACAAGAGATCCTGTTACCATACGACCTGATGCAGACATTATAGAGGCAGCTCGTATAGTAGAGGATAAGAAGATCGGGGGGTTGCCTGTGGTGGATGGTGATGTACTTGTTGGGATTATAACAGTATCTGATCTGATCAACTATCTCATAGGGACCTTAGAAAAATGACGACTACCTTATCTGCAGGTTTGATAAGGATTTGAAGGCATTCATTTTTGATGTGTTTTATGTTGTGTGGGGAGGCGATTTGTCAAAACGCAATTCTAATTCGTATACGCCATATTCCAGACTACTCTTTAGCGCATAGCCGGCATTATGAAAGACCCGCAGCATATGGGCATTTTCACTTAGCACATCGGCAGTAAAGCCTGCGATATTATGTTCTCTTGCAATTTGGATTAAGTATCTCAGCAGGAATGTACCGATACCCCTGTTTTGCCATTCATTATGAGTAGTAAATGCAACTTCCGCAAAATTTGTGCTTGGATCTCTAATATAGCGGCCTACAGCAATGATTTGCTCTTTACTCTCTGGTTCTTCTCTTCCTGTCACGCCGACAATGGCCATTCTATCCATATAATCAAGAGCCACTAATGGCTGGACTACCTTATGTGGCAGGGCCTTGAGGCTGGTAAAAAATCTGGTATACACATCTTGTGAAGGGAGAGAATAAAATAGATCCTGGATGCCTCTTTCGTCTGTTGGCTTGACAGGGCGGAAAAATATTTCCCGATCTTTTTTGTCTCTAAAATACGTTTCATACTTTTCCGGATATAAAACTACCGGCAGGATTTGATCTTTATACACGTATCCCTGTTCTTTTGCCGCCTCTAACAGCTCCTCGCGAAAATCCGGGTGGGCTATATTTATAAGGGTCAGCGCCCTGTCTCTGATAGACTTGCCGTGTAGATATGCCACTCCATATTCTGTAATCACATAGTGGATATCACCCCTGGTCAATACTACTCCTCCACCCCTTTGCAAGTATGGAACAATCCTTGATTTTTTACCATCATCTGTCTTTGATGGCAGGACTATAATTGATTTCCCCCCCTTTGACATGGCTGCTCCACGTACAAAATCAACCTGGCCCCCAATGCCGCTATAGAATAGAAAGCCTAAAGAATCCGCACATACTTGACCTGTAAGATCTACAGTAAGGGCAGCGTTAATGGATACCATCTTATCATTTTTTGCTATGACAGCCGGGTTATTTACATAATGAGCAGGGTGAAACTCAAATAGAGGGTTATTATCAACATAGTCATACAAACGCTTGGTGCCCATGCAAAAACTTGAAATTATTTTACCAGGATGGAGGGACTTTTTTTTGCAGGTTATAATACCGGCCTCAATCAGGTCTATGATCCCTTCTGTAAACACCTCTGTATGGACCCCGAGGTCCTTTTTGTTTATAAGATAGGGAAAGACCGCACTCGGTATCCTTCCCACGCCCGTCTGGATAGTAGATCCATTCTCAATCAGAGCAACAATGTGCTCTGCTATTTTTTTTGCTGTATCTCCCGGGGGGCCTGGTTGGAATTCCAGGATTGGGGTGTCGTTTTCTACAAATGCATCGATCTGGCTTACATGGATAAAGCTATCACCCAGTGTCCTTGGCATATTGGGATTCACCTCTGCTATTACATAATCAGCGAGTTCAGCAGCAGTTTTTGTAATATCGACAGAAACACCAAGGCTTACATATCCGCTCTTGTCTGGAGGGGATACTGTTATTAGTGCCGTATCGATATGCATTCTACCCCTAAGCATTAATAAAGGTATTTCAGAAAGAAAGACAGGTGTATAGTCAGCTCTTCCCTCATGGATTGCCTTTCTGGTGCTGGCACCTATAAAGAGCGCATTATGGCGGAAGTGGTCATTGAAACGTTCCTCTGTATAGGATGCCTCTCCTATGTCTAAGAAATGGATGATCTCGGTGTCTGCCAGATTGGGTGCAATATCTATAAGCCTCTTTACAAGGATCTGGGGTTCACCGCAGGCAGAGCCAATAAAGACTCGAGACCCTCTTCTTATATTCATTAAAGCTGTAGTGGCATCAACCAATTTGTCCTGATAGGTTTCTCTCCAATTCAGTATCATACTAGGATATCTAATGAGTCCCATTTGTAAAGTCAATGAAATTTCAATTCGCCTTCGCGTCCGCTTCCGACTTCGCTTTCAGCTTCCTTCAGGGGTGATCAAGGTATGCACGGTAATTAACCATATGTGCAATGATATTTACCGCTTCCTCTGGTGTAGAGAGGCTGAGAGCTCTCCCGTATTCTGTATCTACTATGGACAGCCCCCCCTCAATGAGAGATACTACAATAATGGGTTTCTTTGTCTGGCCCTGCATGCGGGCCATCTCTGTAATAATTCGCCTTTCTGACTTCAGCTGGTCCTTTAGGAAAGCCAACTTAAGTTCCCTGCTGAACAGTTTGCCATCTATCTTCTCTTGACACTCAATAAAGTCTTCCACATAACCTGACCTTCCCACAATTCCCAAGGCAATTATGGAGTCCACATCTTCCCATCTGGCCAGGACTTCCATGATGTGAATATACAGATCTGCATCTCCCTCACCCACTATATCTATCGGATTTGACCTGTTCCAGTATTCCGGAAGGTGTGTGTCCAGATCCTTTATAATGTTATCGGTCAACTCGGGCAGGGCAAGGCCTGCGTCCTCACACTCATCAGCGGCTATTATCCCCCAGCCACCGCCCAAGCTCATGATGCCAACTCGATTAGACCGCGGTACAGGGAGGTGTGCCATTGCGCCTGCAACATTTAATAGTTCAGATGGTGTCCTTACCTGGATGATACCCGTTTGCTTAAACATTGCACTGTAGGCGGCAAATGATCCTGCCATAGAGCCTGTGTGAGATTGAGCCGCCTTTGAACCCCTCTGAGATCTACCTGACTTCAAGGCGGTGACAGGTTTTTTCTTTGTTACCTGTCTTGCGATTTTTTTAAACTCTCCCCCATTTTCTATACCCTCTATATACATGGCTATGGCCTTTACCTCATCACGATAGCCAAAATAGGCAAGCAGATCGCTTGCCTTTAAGAGTGCCTCGTTACCTGTCCCTGCATAGAAGCTCAGCCCTATTTCCTTGTGGGCAATCCACTGCATGATCTGGAGTCCTAGATTGCCGCTTTGCGATATAATTCCGAGCCCGCCTTGGTTAGCACCCATAGGGGCTGGGATGGCCTCAAGGTTGTTATATTCTGATGCTATTCCCATGGTATTGGGCCCTATGAATACAAGGTCGCCTTGCCTTGCGATCTCGGTAATCTCCTCTTCCAGGGCTGCACCAACCTTACCTGCCTCTTTGAATCCGGATGTTATGATAACTGCCGCATGGATGTCTTTGGCAATGCAGTCCCTCAGTGCATCGGGGATAAGCCTTGCAGGTATGACGAGTATTGCAAGGTCTATATCTTCCGGGATTGCATCAAGACGAGGGTAGGCCTTGAGTCCCAAGATGGTCTCTTGTTTAGGGTTTACAGGAAAGATCTTCCCTTTGTATCCTTTGCCCAATATAGAGGTTATGATCAGAAACCCCCATTTGCCAGGGACATTGGACGCACCTATTATGGCTAATGATTTAGGGAAAAACATAGCATCTAGTTTATCCATCAGGTCTTTCTTGTTCATATCATCCTTTCCAACTGTTATTGATATTGAGAAGTCGTAGATAGAGATAATAGCACGTGAATGTCAATAGTATATTTTCCGTAAGGACTAGAAAAGCATGCATATAAACCTGTATGAGCGCTTCGCGCTCACAACGAAAGATGAAAATATTTTCGGGATGAGGGTTCTCTCGCTTACGTTTTATCGCTCTTTGATACATCCTTTGGCTTGCTTACGGGCGCTCCCTAACTCGCCTGCCTAAAGGCAGGCTTTAGACATAAGGGAGCGATTCCCCTTTAAGCTCCGCCAAAAGGATGTATTAGCAAATCGCGATAGAAGGTATATCTCAAGAACCCCTCCATCCCTTAATCTGCACGGACAGATTTTCCTTTTGTCCCCCTTTAATTCCCCCTTTGAAGGGGAGACACCCCTTTAATTCCCCCTTTGAAGGGGAGACACCCCTTTAATTCCCCCTTTGAAGGGGGCCAGGGGGATGTTGATGTAGGGCATATTTCCCTTAAGCGGGCCGATGAGGGAGGCCCCTACATTTCCCACAAAACTATTTTTTTATATTTTATATTTTGTCTTTTCGACTCACGACTCACGACTCATGACTATTTCATTCGCTGAGAACTGATCGCTATTTTCCAAGCCATAGCTTGTATCTCAATAACAGCACTTATTTTATTTATAAGGACTTTCTATTACATCCCCCAGTGATCCACTTCCCCTCTTTGCGTAATGTGCCTTTATTGCCGCGAGTACGCTTACGCAACGGCCTATCTCTTCAAACACAGGAAGATCTAAATCTTCCAGCTCCCTTCTGAACTCATCTAAGTCTTTCCCTATACCTATCAGCCAGATAACAACAGGTTTTCCCAGTTCATCTTTCAGGCTGGCTAGTTTAGAAAGGTATTTTTTGTCTAACCTGTAGCTGAATATATGAATGATCAGGGAGTCTACCCCGGGATCGTGCATGATGGCATTTATTACATGGGGATATACCTTTTCTACCCCGTTATGTTCAATGGCCGGCCAGATATCAACAGGGTTTGACGGGTCCATCCATGAAGGGAACACCTTCTTTATGGCCTTCAGTGTCTTTTCAGAGAGTTCAGCAAGAGGCAGCCTGAAATCATGTAAGAAATCAGCGGTTACTATCCCTGCACTACCAGAGAATGTCACAATGGCTGTGCCTCCATTATTCCTGCTTGCACGGATTTTTGAAAACCCTCTTAAGCAATCCATCAGTTCATGCACATCAAGGACAGTAGTTACCCCTGCCTGCCTGAGGGCAGAGCTGACAATGGCATAGTCCCCTGCCATGCTGGCGGTATGGCTTATGGCTGCCTTTGCACCATAAGCACTCCTGCCGCCTTTTAATACTACGATGGGTTTGCTGGTAGCCCTGGCAAGGGTTATAAATTTTTTGCCATCTACGATGGATTCCACATAAAGTCCGATTATCTCTGTAGGCGGGTCATTTATAAGGTACTCTAAGAGGTCTATTTCATTTATATCACTCTTGTTTCCTATGGAACAGACCTTGCTGATGCCCATTCCTCCACGCTCAAGTATCATCATAAGAAAACCAGAAGATAACATTCCGCTCTGGACAATTAAGGACACATTTCCCGGCCCCATAAGGCTTTTCCAGAAATTCCCATACATAAAGGAGAATACATGCCTTGAATGACTGTCCAGAAGGCCCATGCAGTTAGGACCCCAGAGGCGTATATTGTATTTCTTTGCAAGCTCTAAGCTTTTTACCTGGAGTTTATGACCTTGCTTGCCCACCTCAGCAAATCCACCTGATTCAATAATAATCCCCTTTACCTTTTTTAGAGCGCATTGTTCTATGGTATCTGGTAGGAATTTCGCAGGGATAAAGTGGATAGCAAGATCAAACGTTTCAGGTATGGACTTAATATCCGGATAGCACTTATGATCCAGTATGGAATCATATTTAGGATTGACCGGGTAGACCTTCCCCGTATACCCCTCAAGTATATTATTCAGGATATGGAATCCTCCTTTTAAGGTATTATTGGTTGCACCAACTACGGCAATGCCATCTGGATGAAAGAAAAAGTTCATTATTTTTTATATCTCCTTATCTATAAAATATTCTAGTGTATAAGTTTTCATATTAGCGATAGAGACTTTCATCTTGCTTTTCGATGTCTTAAGACATATTCGATAGGATTGTCAAATGATATAGGCGTTTAATAACATCCCCCTGGCCCCCTTCAAAGGGGGATTTTCTCCGCCCCTCTTCAAAAGGGGGTTTTTTATTCTGGCCCCCTCAAGGGGGACATTTTAGCATTGCAGTTGAAGGGGACATATTGGCTTTGCTAACACAAGAATAGAAAATTTCTTGACAATCCCTCTTTGTTTCATTAATAGCTCATAATTCTTATAAAGGTAATGTCAAGCAGGAGAAGTATTATGTATGCAGTTATAAAGACAGGTGGAAAGCAGTACAAGGTAGAAGAAGGTGACAGGCTTCAAGTGGAGAAACTTCAAGTTGACAAAGGTGATGAAGTTGCCTTTGATGATATCCTTTTCATTGGTGGCGACGAGTATATACTTGGCACACCAAAGGTAGAAGGCGCTTCTGTCCAGGCTAAGGTGTTGCGGCAGATGCGGGATAAAAAGATTATTGTATTCAAGATGAAGAGAAGAAAAGGGTATAGAAAAAAGCAGGGACACAGACAATACCTGACAGAGGTGTGCATTACAAAGATTAATACAGGCAAGGGGGCTTAAATATGGCTCACAAGAAATCAGGAGGAACATCAAGAAATGGCAGGGATACTGAAGGCAAACGTCTTGGTGTAAAGAGATATGGTGGCCAGAAGGTAAGGGCTGGGAACATCATTGTGCGCCAAAGAGGCACCAAGATTCATCCTGGCCAGAACGTGGGCTGTGGCAGGGATTATACTTTGTTTGCCTTGGAAGATGGTATTGTAGAGTTTGAGACCCTTTATAATAATAAAAAGATGGTAAGGGTAGTCCCTGTTGTTTGATTTATGGACTTTATTGACGAGTCCACGATATATGTAAAGTCGGGTGATGGCGGGAACGGGTGTCTTTCCTTCAGACGGGAAAAGTTTGTACCAAAAGGTGGCCCGGATGGGGGGGACGGCGGTAAAGGCGGGGATATCACCATTGAGGCAACACCTGATGTAAAGACCCTCCTGGAACAGCGCTATCATCCACATTATAAATCCAAAAGAGGGCAGCACGGCAGAGGAAAAAACTGTACTGGTAAGTCAGGTGATAATCTGACCATACGTGTGCCTGTTGGTACCATTGTAAGAGAGAGTCCAGGTGGCAATATAATCGCTGATCTTTTAAGATCAGGGGACTCTGTTGTAATTGCCAGGGGCGGAAAAGGGGGAAGAGGCAATGCCAGGTTTGCTACCCCCACCTTGCAGGCCCCAAGGTATTGTGAGCCTGGAAGACCGGGCGAGGAGAAGGTATTATTTCTAGAGCTTAAGCTCCTGGCAGATGTAGGGCTGGTTGGTTTTCCAAATGCGGGTAAATCTACCCTTATCTCCAGGGTATCAAAGGCAAGGCCAAAGATAGCTGATTATCCCTTTACCACCACCACACCAAACCTTGGCATGGTAGAATGGAGAGGGCATGATTTTGTCATGGCAGATATCCCTGGTATTATTAAAGGTGCCCACAAAGGCGTTGGCCTGGGAGTAAGGTTTCTTAGGCATATAGAAAGAACACATATAATTGTATATGTCATAGATATGTCCCCTGAGACAGAAAGGGACCACGTAGACGAGCTTGTGACATTAAAAGATGAGCTTGGTGCATATTCTGAGACCCTATTGGAGCGGCCTCAGATAGTGGTCTTAAATAAATGTGATATCCAGGATGCAAGCAAAAAGGCGAAAGAAGTTGTTGCCATAATAACAGCCAGGGGCTATCCTTGTTTTATGATATCTGCTTTGACAGGTAAAGGCATAAACAACATGTTAGATGAGATAGTAAGGGAATTAGTAAATACTCAGGTGGATAGGCTGAAGGTGGAAGACTGAAGGTAGAAGGTAGAAGGCTGAAGGTAGAAGGCTTCTAATGCGTGATCACACAAAACTAGGTATTCAGCCTTATTTTCTTCAACCTAAATAGCTGGGTAGTTAAGGGAATTATATGAAAAAAGATCCCAGGGAAGATCTCAAGAAGTGTAAGCGCATTCTTGTAAAGATAGGCTCTCGTGTATTAAATACGGAAAAAGGTCTTAACTATCGTGTGATAGAGCGACTCTGTGATGATCTATCTCTCCTTAAGGATAAAGGCCTTGAATTTGGGCTGGTATCCTCTGGTGCAATAGCAGCAGGATGGGCTACATCAGGTGGTTTAGCCAAGGGTATGAATCTGTCAAGAAAACAGGCCCTTGCTGCAATAGGTCAGGGCAGGCTTATTCGTGCCTATAATGATGCTTTCAGGCGCTATGGATACAATGTGGCCCAGATACTTATTACGAGAGAAGATTTGGATGACAGGACCAGGTACTTGAATATCAGGAATACATTTACGGCGCTTTTTGAATTAGGAATAGTGCCTATAATCAATGAAAATGATACAGTCTCCGTAGAAGAGATACAGTTTACTGACAATGATATGCTCTCTGCCATGATAGTGCCCATAATAGAGGCACAGGGCCTTATAATCCTTACTGATACAGATGGGGTACTCTCTGCAGACCCGAGGTTGGATTCCCATGCCACAAGGACGCCTGAGATAAGAAGCCTTACGCGTAAACACATTGCCGATGCAAGTAAAGCCACCGGCAAGATGGGCAGAGGAGGTATGGCCTCGAAGCTGAGTGCTGCATATCATGTGTCTTTGCTGGGTCTGCCTACAGTGATTGCATCTGCCTATCACCCGCAGGTGGTAAGCTCCATACTTGATGCTGGGGATATAGGCACCATAGTGCTCCCCAGGCAGAAAAAGAAGTTGAGTCAGAGGGGCCACTGGATTAGCTTTGTGACAAGACCAAAGGGAGGGATAGAAGTAGATGCAGGTGCGAAGAAGATGATTATAAGTGCCGGCAAGAGTCTCCTCCCATCCGGGGTAGTTCGTGCAGAAGGAGACTTCGAGGCAGGAGACTCAGTGGAAATTCTGGATACTGAGAGAAATGTCATTGCAATAGGGCTATCTAATTTTAGCATGCGTGAGGTCGTTCAGATAAAAGGTGCGAAGACAAAAGATATCCATCATATATTAGGTAAAGAGACCAACGAAGAGATTGTACATAGAAATAATATGATATTGGAAAAGGAGATGCTATAATGGTGATGGCTGATGTAAAGACTATCTCCCATCAGGCAAAGATTGCGTCGAGAGAACTTGCCTCTGCCTCAATCAAGCTAAAGGCCGGCACCCTTAATAAGATGGCGGTTGCCATAAGGGAAAATGTCACTTTCTTACAGGCGGAAAATAAAAAGGATGTGGACCGTGCCGTAGAAAAGGGTTTGAGTGGTGTCATGATAGACAGGCTCAAACTTACTGATAGAGTTATAGAGTCTATGGCAGTGGCTTTAGATGAGATAGCAGACCTGCCTGATCCGGTTGGGAAGATATCTGACATGACAAGACGCCCGAATGGTCTTTTGGTAGGAAGGATGCGTATCCCACTAGGGGTAATAGGCATGATATATGAGTCCAGACCAAATGTGACATCAGATGCAGCAGGGCTTTGTATTAAGTCAGGTAATGCGGTAATATTAAGAGGTGGCTCCGAGGCATTTAATTCGAATATGGCTATAGCAAAGATATTAAGGCAGGCCATTGAAGATTCAGGTATAAACCCGAATGCAATGAGTATTATACCTGTCACAGACAGGAGCGCCGTAATGGAGATGCTTACATTGGAGGATGATATAGATCTCATCATACCAAGAGGAGGAGAAGATCTCATAAGGACTGTGGTGGGCAACTCCAGGATTCCCGTCTTAAAGCATTATAAAGGTGTGTGTCATATATTTGTGGACCAGGATGCAGACTTGGATAAGGCATACAAGATATGCTTAAATGCAAAGGTTCAGAAATCTTCTGTATGTAATGCCATGGAGACACTACTTGTAGATGAAAGGGTTGCAGATAAATTTTTACCTGAGATGGCAAGGCAGTTTAAAGAGCAGGGGGTTGAGGTAAGGGGATGTGAAAGGACTGCATCTCTTATCCCGGGGATAAAAAATGCTACAGAACAGGATTGGTATGAGGAATACCTGGATCTCATACTTGCCGTCAAGGTGGTGGATAATATAAAAGAGGCTATAGATCATATAGAAAAATATGGCTCCAACCACACCGAGGCCATTATCACAGAAAACTATAGCCGTGCCATGGAGTTCTTGAAACAGGTAGATTCATCCACGGTACTGGTAAATGCCAGCACCAGGTTCTCTGATGGCGGGGAGTTTGGTCTTGGTGCAGAGGTGGGCATTAGCACATCAAAGATCCATGCATATGGCCCCATGGGCATAGAACACCTTACAATAGAAAAATTCATCTGTTTAGGGGATGGCCAGATAAGGCAATGAAGGTAGGTATATTCGGAGGTACATTCAATCCTATTCATATGGGTCACTTGAGGGCGGCGCAGGAGGTAAAAGAAGAGATACCTCTGGACAGGATAATATTTGTCCCATCTTACATACCCCCACACAAAGACCTGGCTGATAATGTCCCGGGGCATAAGAGATTGGAGGTTGTAAAAAGGGCTATAGGATCAAATCATTGTTTTGATGTATCAGGGTTTGAGGTGGAATCAGGAGGGGCTTCCTATTCCATAAGGACAATAAAATATATCAGAGAAAGATATCAGACAACCCCTTATTTTATCCTTGGGCAGGATGCATTTAATGAAATATTCACGTGGTTTGAGGCGGATAAATTATTTGATTTCTCACACTTTGTAGTTATGACAAGGCCACATGCAGCGAAGATACCTTTAAGTGATATTTTGGGCGATATATCCATCTCATTTGAGCCAACGCAGAGAGGTTATATAAACAGCACAGGGATGGAGATCATATTTGTGGAAGTCACTTCCCTTGATATATCTTCTTCGTATATAAGGGCCCTTTGTAAGAAGGGTAGGTCTATAAAATATCTGGTTCCGGATGTAGTGCAGGATTACATATATAAGGAAAGGATCTATATATAAGATGGATAATACTTGGGCCCGGATCGTAACCGCCCTGGAAGAGAAGAAGGCAAGGGATATTGTTGTGCTTGATGTTATGGAGATGTGTTCGTTTACAGACTATCTGATAATATGTACAGGCACATCTGACAGGCAGATCAAGGCCGTGGCTGAAAATGTTATAGAAAGAGTTGGCAAGCCCTTTGGGGTGGAAGGTATTGAACTTGGCAGATGGGTATTATTAGACTGTGTGGATGTGGTTGTGCATATCTTCCAGGAAGACTTGAGGGACTATTATGATATTGAAGGGATGTGGATGGATGCAAAAAGGTTAATAGGGTGAGGATAGTATTTTGCTTTTCAGGAAAGACCTTTAAGGGTGCCATCTCAGATATGGTTTCGGATTACAAGGGCAGGATCTCAAGATATATGCCTGTGGAGGTCATAGAGGCAAAGAGGCTGAAGATTCAAAAGAGACACGGCTTTCATATTGTGCTTACCCCTGAAGGGAAGCTTATAACATCTGAAGGGCTTTCCTGCCTGATTAACCGTCATCTTGGGCTTGGGACAAAGAATATGTTTTTTTATACAGGAGGGCATACAGGTTATGATGATGGTCAGATCGTAGACGATGCTGACATGAAGCTCTCTTTATCCACCATGACATTTAATCACCAGTTGATAAGGATTATGCTCCTAGAGCAGGTATATCGTGCGTTTACTATAATAAATTCAGAGCCCTATCATAAGTAGCCAATACTATGGATATAACCCGGATAAGAGAAGTTATAGCAAAGGGTGAGAATAAGACGGTAGAGTTTAAGTTGAGGCTGCCAAACCCATACAGACTTTCTAAAAAGATTGCCTCGTTTGCCAATACAGATGGAGGTCTTATCATAGCTGGGGTAGATGATGGGGCAGACATAGTTGGAGTAGAGTCTGTGAAGAAGGTCTTAGACGGTTTTAGAAATGCAAGCTGCCTTGTTGAACCTGTTCCAAAGACAGATGTCTCTAGCCTTAAGATAGATAATGTAATGATTGCGGTGTGCCGTGTATTTAAAGGTGATAATAAGCCCTATAAGGTAGTATCGGATAGAGGGCGTTTATATACATATGTTCGTGTTGGATCAAGGATAATGCCCGTATCCAAACGTGATTCTTCTAAGCTTGAAGACGAGGATATATTGAAGAAAAAGCTCCGCATAGAGCCTCTCCAGAAGGCCTTTTTGGACGAGACAGAAAGGACTAAAGGTATTACCATAAAGCAACTGGCCTTAAAGCATAACATTTCGATAAGGAGGGCAATAAGGCTGGTTACCCCCTTAGTAAAGGCAGGGCTCCTAAGGCAGCAGGACACCTCCATGGGAGTAACCTATATAAGGGGCTGATACTGATCTGCTGTAAGTGCAAAGTGCAAAGTGCAAAATGCAAGTTGAAAAATGCAAAATAAAAAAAGAGGATTTATCACAATACTGTTCGGCACGAAATTTGTTCTGCTACGAACGAAGTCAAGGGAATCCTTGATTTCAGTCCATAGAGCTTGCTAACTTTGAAGGGAGTTAGGAGAATTCCCCCTTTGAAGGGAGTTGGGAGAATTCCCCCTTTGAAGGGAGTTGGGAGAATTCCCCCTTTGAAGGGGGCCAGGGGGATGTTATTGAATGTAACACCCCCCTCAAGGGGGGATTTATCGAGTCCGTTATTTGACTTACAACCGCCCGTAGGGTCTCATTTTTCTGAGCGAAGTCTCAGAAAAATGCATAGTAGCTTATAGCCCTGGATAAGAATTCCGGAAATAACCTCTCAAACTGTAAAAACAAGGTTTCCTTTACTCTACTTTAGTTACACCGTGAAACTTAAGTAATAATTGTGCCGAACAGTATTGATGCTTTCGTAAAAAGCTCCACTATGCCGACACATCGGCATTATAATGGAAAGTAACTTGCATAATGTGTCATTTCGAACGAATGTGAGAAATCTTTCCGATTAATTTTGAACAGATATTATCTATCCAATTCAGATCTAACAGCCACCCCTAATTTTTCTAAAACATATGGTTTTTTTACATAGGCCCCAACACCTAATTCCTGAGCCTTTTTGACACGATCTGTTTCTGAAAATCCACTGACAATGATTGCCTTTTGACCTGGATGCAGCTCGACGATCCTTTTGTATGTCTCGAGGCCATCAATACCAGTATCCATAATCATATCTAACACAACGAGATCTGCCGAGTCATTTTTCATATATTCAACTGCTTCTTCCCCGCTAGAGATTGTTGTGACTGAATAGCCCAGACTACTCAACAGCTCAAATACAACATCTCTCTGCTCTTTGACATCATCTACTGCTAATATTTTCTCGTTGCCCATATAGTTTTCAATCGATGCAGGGCCTTTTTTCTTGGAAGCTTCTTTTCTCGTGGCCGGGAAATAGAGATTAAACCTGGTTCCCTTTTCTTCCACGCTTTTGACATCAATGTAGCCTTTATGGTCTTTCACTGTCCCCCATACAACGGACAGGCCCAGACCGGTCCCGCTCCTTCCCATAACCTTTTTGGTATAGAAAGGCTCAAATATTTTTGACAGATCATCAGAAGAGATTCCCTTTCCTGTATCAGTAACGCTCAAGACGATGTAATCGCCCTCTTTGATATGGTCGTAGCCTTTTATTGGTTGATCGACATATCGGTTTGCAGTAGATATAGAAACCTTACCTCCTTCGGGAGAGATAGCTTCTGCTGCGTTAGAGATGAGGTTCATTATTGTTTTGGATAAGTGAACAGGTGATCCAAGGGTATTCAACAAATCTGTCTCCAGGGTTGCTTTAAATTCAACATTAGGGAAAAACTCCATCAATTTCTCATGTTCAGGGCTTCTCAGATAATCGGAGATAATGCTATCGAGGTTCACTACCTCTGTGAAAGTAACCCCTCTCCTTGCCAGGGTTAATAGATCCTGTACAATAGCAGCAGCCTTTTCTCCTGATTGCTGTATGGCCAAGATCGGTTTTTTTAAGCGGCTGTCCTCAGGAATTTGCATCAATAACAAATCAGGATAGCTTACTATCCCAGTTAAAATATTATTGAGGTCGTGAGCTACTCCTCCTGCAAGCCTCCCGATGGCTTCCATCTTCTGCGCTCGTTGAAGTTGGGCTTCCAACTCGGTTTTTTCTTGTTCGGATTCTTTGAGTTTTGTAATGTCATTACCAATGCAGAGGATCTCTGCAATCTGTCCATTACTGTCAAAAATAGGCCTGGTTGTCCACGTAATCCATATATGCTCGCCATCCTTGCGCGTATTTTCACTCTCGAAGATGGCATATCGTTCGGGATGTGCAGCGAGATCCTTCATAAGCATTGAGATATTATGTTGGGACAATTCAGTCTTTGACACAATGGGTTTTACTGCATTCCGGCCTAGTATTTCATCCTCGGTATACCCAAAAGAGATCTGTGCAAACTCGTTAAAAAAGGTAATATTGCCTTGCGTATCAATTCGCAAGATAATGCTATTGGCGTTTTCAACGAGATCACGATACTTTTCCTCACTCTCCTGAAGTTTTTTAAAGGAGATGGCATTGGTAATGCCGATAGCTATCTGGGATGATATCCCCATCAAAAGGTTCATGTCACTTTGGGTAAGAGACCTTTTTGTCTTGATATTATCTACGCCCAGTATGCCCAGAGATTCTCTTTCATACACAATTGGCACACAGATAAGTGACTGGTCACCCATCTGGCCAGCCAATTCCTGGGTCCTTTTCGAGAGATTTTCTTCAATCTTGGTAATATCGTTTACCAAAAAGGGTTTCTGCTCTTTAAAGGCCAATACAAATGGCCCCTTGGAGTCAGGTTTATCAAGATGAAACTCGACTTGTTGCAAGTATTCTTCCTGGTCCTTGGTATAACCATAGCCAGCGGTATAGAGGAGCCGGGTCTTTTCTCTATTTGCAAGCATGATTATGCCTCGATCAAAATCCAGGCGCTTGTCCATAGCGTTAGCCACAGCGTTAACTAACTCATTGATATCTAAAATCGTAGAGGTAACCTGGCCGATCTCATGAACAAGCAAAGAGTCATTGTAACGGATATTTATTTCGTCTAAAAGGGTTTTGGCTACATCGCCCTGGGTTTCGATGGTGTTGGCCAGATCCTTTTTTTCAAGATGGCCCGAATACAGTGAAAGTGCCATAGTGAGAAAACTACAAGTGATGGCTAGCACGGCCCAGTACATGATTGGTAAGATGAAGAAAAGAGCCAGGGAGACCAAGATGCTGAATAAGAGAGTATAATTACGGACCATTTTCCAGATAAGAGAAGGAGACCTTTCCCAGGTGATGATGTAACGGCAGCACTCCCCGCCCTTGTGTATGCAGGTTGGGTGATCCACCTTGGCATACTCTTTGGTGAATATCTTGGATAGGGCCTCAAATGCCCCCATTCGATTTTCACACTGGTAGGGTTTTTCCTCCGTACCCGACTTAGGAAGGGACACAATCTCGACCTTATTGGAGCTCAGCTTTTTGGTCTTGATAGTGACTGCACGGCTCATGGTAGGATAGAGTTTGCCCGCCAACAAGTAGGCAGATACAGGAGTCACAAATCCCAGGGCATATTGTCTTAGAGTGCCAAATGGCCTGGAGATAACAGTGTAGCGACCAGCGTCGCGGGCAATATTAGGATTGCCCGTCTTTTGGACCACGATTTCGTAAAAGCGGTCCACTTGGTGCTGGTTAAACCAGCAACCCTGATCCTCCAGTTCATACCTGGTTATCTCTGCATAATCTATAATAGAATCAATATCTACATCAGGATAATACTTCCTAATATATTCTATAAAAGTGGTTATAATACTGGCATTATATAGTGGAATGTTTTCCATTCTGATTTTCACCTATCTATTGGTTGTGGTTCGGGTATATACATCTGAAACATCTTGCCTTGCCACAAAAATAATCTCCAACTATCACTCTAGCTTCCGAGACGTATGCATGGGACATTGGTTGTAATAAAATATTGAGCAGACAACCCTGCTCTCTCAACATAATACACATATTAAAATTCCATATCGGCTTTTTCTTCACATAACTAAAACCTTCCAAGGTTTTTTTGAAGCACTGGAAATTTATTTAATTAAACGAATGAAACTGAGGTAAAAAACATCTTATGATACTTATGGTATCGTATATAATTTCATGAGATAAGAAATCACTCGAAACTTATTCCAAATTTTTCTGCCATATATTCTAGGTATTCATTTCCATACTGGACGTCCAATATCCATAATAGATATTGTTTCTCCCAGGGAACATTTTTAGGTTCAACATAGTCAGTTGGATAAATGAGAATGGGAACATTTTCTGTATGATAGACATTTGTCAGATTTGAGATAGCTGATGATAGTATCTCCCAGGAAAAATCTTCTTGATCAACTATAAGAATCTTGATGCAATTGAGTAGTTCAGACAGATTAACCCCTATGTTTGATTGATCTACAACTATAACAGCATTTAGGTCGCCTTTATAGGCCAATGAATACATTTTCCATTTCCTTATAAAACCAAGCCTTCCATAAGTCTTTTCCAGGGATTCATTGTCTGAATCGTTTTTTCCCAGACGCAGTACATCAAGTAGCAACCCTCCGGAATGGGTCTTATAGAATCGATCTAGCTCACATAGATCGGAGAGTGAAGATTCCCTCAATACCCATCCCTCAGGGAGGTGAGACTTGAGGTTTCTGGATGTTGGGAGGCGTAGATAGGAAAATATGTCCAGAGAGCATACCTGAGGATTCTTCAGATCCCTAAAGTAATTCCCTAAAATAAAATCAGTAAACTTGTTTTCTGGACGATAATAAGCAATTGCGTAATTTGTTTTCCCGGAAGGTAAGCGCCTCAGACTGTTCAAGAAATGGATGAGTTGTTTCAATATAGGAAGGCCTAACTTCTTGTTTTCCATAGGCCTGGCAGCAATATGCTGAACCAACCAAGTCTGCTCATAGGCCTTCACCATGGAAATATGGCCATAAATGCGTCCATTTTTCTGGTAGATAAAATGCTTGGCAATCTCCGAATCCTCAAGGTAGAGCTTTCGGAATGTTTCCCTAAAATCCTTCCGATGTGGGCTGATAAGACTATACTTTTCGGGGTAAATAAATTTGGTATCAAAGAGGAATTTCCACAGGGCATCCATATCAATTTCCGTAGAAACAAAGGTGTGAGGATCCATGATATTAGCCAAGATGTGAGTAAGATAGGTGAAATTCTCGACATCCATATCAAGAATGGCAAGGCCGCACAAGATAGTCTTCTCTTCCTTTTCTTGGCGATAGATCACTTGGGCAGTGCATTCCATCTTTAAGCTGCCGGTATAAATGATGGTAAGATCAGAGATGATCATACCTGGCATCAGAGTGTTATCATTGGCGTTTTCTAAAACAGATAAGCCCAAGGTGGAGATATCACAAACCTCGCGCTGGACCCTTTTGTTGTAAAAGGGATGATCAAAAATGATAGAAAAGGCTGATCCCAAGCGCTGACGTGGGTTGCGTATTTCCTCCTTTTTGAATCTATTTATTTGATTATTCAAGGGAGCCAGTACGATTCCCCTTTCCAGAGGATCGTTGGTCTGACGAATAGGCCGGCAAATACCTGAAAAGAGAATTTGATCACCCTTGCTCAAACTTATGGTGACTGGCGCGTCGGGATTGAACCAGTTAAAAGAGCAGTGTTGTGCTGGCCTGACTTTGATGTGAAGGCCCATAGGGCTGAAATCTATTAATTCTCCTCTAGCCAGAAAGGCATTCTGGGTGAGCTCGGTAGTGATTCCTTGGCAGGTATGCCGCTTGGTATACCGATTATTAACAGCATAACTTATTTCAGGCAGCAGAATCGTGAGTGACGATTCATTGATGCTTTGCAACTTAGCTGGTACTACAATCAGCCATAGATCATCTGGAATGAGTAGATTTAGAAACCTATACTTCTCCAATTCTGGAATTTTCTCCTCTGCCAGGCGGCAGGTCAGCTCACTTCCAAGACATGGCTCGTAATGGGAGCGCACAAGAATGTCCTCTTCGTATTTGGTACTACGAAGATGAACAAGGATAAAACCACCCTTAAAATGTATGTAATTGAGCTTATTGATCAGATCCTTTTGTTTTATGGCCTTGGCAGATTCGAGTTCTTTCAATAGTTGTGGGTGTTTGGATTGACCCAATGGGTTACTAGGAGTATCTTTTGTGGGCATCTCATTAAAATATTCTTGTTCTGAAGTGGTCAGAAAAGAGTCTTCTTTGTATGAAAGAATATGACCTAGTCTATCTGCATCCATTTCCTAGTCTCATTCACACATAAATTTCTATTTTCGGGTATGCCAAAAAATAAATTTCAAAAAAGTCATTAATTATCAAAGATAAGTCCCTTAAATTTTTTTATACTCATTCCCTCTTATCTTATTTATTTATTTCCATAAATAAAAAAAGCATACCACAACATACATACCATATATATCATTTCTTTATTTACCTGATTTATGCTAATAAACCAACTAGTTGTCTAGAAAGTATCCACTCTAAATTATAGGGGAGAACATTTAAGAGAAAATTTTTACACCCAAAATAGTAGTTATTTACCTATCTTGGTCTTATCTCTTACCACTTAATTCTGTCTTTATGACTATCAACTGACCTACATTATGATTGCTAAGTCATGGGAGCTAATCCGAGACAGGCTTCATACCCTTGACCATGATTAGAGGGGTATAGGTAAACCGCCTCGGGTCATGGAAAAACCGTTTAAAATCAGTAAA
>Ga0210003_1000332_pt1 | contig 42383 bp, 44 predicted proteins | sample LantaG_FD_182804 | JGI IMG/M metagenome (GOLD analysis project Ga0210003, IMG submission 182804) | Deep subsurface microbial communities from Baltic Sea to uncover new lineages of life (NeLLi) - Landsort_02402 metaG (SPAdes) (version 2) | ecosystem: Environmental > Aquatic > Marine > Oceanic >...
AAAATAGAAATTATGATAATGGAAATTCAGTTCATATATCTCTCAGCAATGTAGGGCATATTTCCCTTAAGCGGGCCGATGAGGGCAAAAGGCCCCTACAAAGCTTTGTGCCTATTTTCATATAAACCGCTATGGCCTTGCGGCCACAGCCAAGGATGGAAAAGTATCCGGAATCCAGGAGCCAGAATGCTTCCGATTGGATTATCGTATGTATCTTAACTTCTGAATTCTGACTCCTGACTTCTTTTTTATATAAATGCTCAGGCCAAGATCTCTCTATCCTTCTTGATGATATACTCCCGTATGATGGTGAGCGCCTGTTCCACCACCTCCGGCTCAATGGCGTCACTGAAATCCCTGGGGGTGTGATAGACCAGATCCTCCTGGAGATTTTTAACATCGAGCTCAAAGGCCATCAGACAAGAGGCCTCCACATCGACCTGCCCGAACGAAGCCGCATCAGTGCTGCCTCCTCCCCATGGCACATGAGAAACCCGTGCCTTGTAACCAAGGCTTAGGGCAATATCTGTGAGTTCCTGCGCCATTTCATGGGAGAGGTCGACCGTAAGATTGAGATCATTATCAATAAAGACCAGCTTGTCTGCATTGTAGAGCGTATCCATACAGAAGACATAAGTCTTGATGTCCTTCAATTCCTTTTCATGCAGCTTGACGTAGGCCCTTGACCCCCTAAGCCCGCATTCCTCACCGTCTACAGACAGGCAGATGATGCGCGTGTGCTTGAGCAGATTTTTGCCTTTCCTCTTTTGATCTGCAAAGATTTTTGTGGCCTCGTTTACTATTGCGGTGGCAACCATATTGTCACCGGCTGCAGGGGAGACTTCATCTGTCGTAAACCACCACAGGGGCACTACACCTGCTAAAGCCGCCAAGAGTATCCTCCTCATCCAGAGCGGAGTTGTCCTGGTAATGGTCATAAACAGGGTAAAGAGAAGACCCAGCATAAAGGGGATAATGCCTGCTATCAGGAAAAGAGGATACATTTTAGGCGATTTATCCATATAATGGAATACATAGGCGGCGTCATGATGTCCGCAGAGGATGATCTGCTGCTTCACTTCACCCTCCGGCTCTACGGAACCATACACATTATAACCGACCTCCTTGGGGAAAAACGGATCAAAGAATTCCTTATAGAAAGCGAACTGTGACACAAACATGGCGACTGCCAATCCATATCCATAGAGTGCGCTGACAGGCCTTTTGAAGGAGTTGCATATGGTAGAGAAGATGTAGCAGATTACAGCTGGCCGAATATATTTGAGAAACGCCCTCGGGTTGCAGATGAAGGCCTCCCTCTTTACAGAGCCAGGATCACAATTCTTCTCAAACTCTTCTGCAATCCTTTTACCTGCAGCTATGCATGAAGGTGTGCCAATAAGACGGTCCGGGTAATTCCGTACCACATCATCGGTAAATGCAAATATGTCTTTGATATGTCTTTTGGTAATTCTCGGCCTTGCCATAACCTTCTCCTTTCTTAAGTTCACTTATGATAAGTTCCCCCTGAATCAACGTATCTTTTCACTGCTATTAGCGACTTCTTCACGCCGCTCTTTTTAAAGATCGCCTCAATCCAGTTCGGTATATTCCTGACGGATACATTACTTCCATAGCGGGCCAGGCATCTGCCTTGACCGTACGGGTAAAACCTCCAAAATCCGCGAAGGTCTTCGAGGCCGTTGTCAAAGCTCGGATCCATGCTCCAGTCGATATATTGATTTGCCTCATCAAATCTATGGACCACCCTGTATACAATGTCCAGAAAGGCAATCTTGAGCTTGAATTCCTGTATGTTTAAGGCGGGCTCGGTTTTGATGATATTAAGCTCATAGATCTCCTTGAGATACTTTATCTGGTCTTCAGTTCTGGAAAGCAGGCGCCAGGCCTCTTGCAGCGGCACATCAAAGACCACGGCAGCCTCAATCAGTGCGCTCCCGCCGGCATCGGTAGTTGAAAACACGATCTTTCCCTTATCAAGATCTTGTCTTTGTGCCCCGGTCAGCCCAGAGAGTCCATCAGGACCGAAACCGGGCATATCTGCAAAGAGAGACTGAACCCCCAGTACCAGAAGGAAAAAAATCAAAATTATGTCCCTCATAAATGTTCTCATGAACAGCACTGCTGGTGGTGATAAAGGCATTTCCCCCCCCAAGAAAATATTTGCGCTCTTTTCATGCCAATATATACAACATATACAACATACCAGATTATTGCAAGGATACAGTGAATCCCCTGTCCTGAATAGCGGTGGGATTCGCTAAGCATGCCCAAGGGGAAAATTAATTCACATAAATGGTAAATTTTTACAATATTTTTTAGATGTCTCCACCCGTAGTTAGAGTAACCATTTGAAATTTAAGGCAAATATCCAGCTAACTGTCTTTGCATAAATCTTGCAGTTGACATATCAATCGGAGAATACCATGACAAAGCCAAATCCCTTAGAATCGGGAGACGGAAAGATCCCGGGTCTGCCAGATGCAAATAACCGTGTTGCCCTGGTAATAAGATATATATTCAAGGTGTTGCAAAATAGATTAATCGCCGCGGATCAGCCGCAAGCGGGTGGGCAAGCTTGCTTGCCTGCACGCGCTGACGGCTGCATTCGCTGGTTGTGAGGCGCGAAGCGCCTCGCGGCCAGCGTATGGCAATACGCGGCGATTGTTGCCGGCGCGAAGCGTCCGGCAACAATTAGGTGATAGATAGGGGGTAAATTTTAATGTATTATTTTGCATATAAGACAGTGTTTCATTTGTCCTGATTTTTGTTAATGGAGAAGAAGGAGGATAGCATGATAAAATTATTGCGAGCAAGCCTGATATTATTAGCTCTTCCGGTACTATTTATGCTTACCGGTTGCGGAAGCGATCATGAAGAAGACCTGGCCGTGATTGAGACATTATACGAACCTGGTGAGGCAGTAGGTGGTATCGGGTATAGTAATGCCCAGACCATAAAACTCTTTTTGTGGAAAGATGGAATAGGCGCAGAAGAAGGGTCCTTTGAGGAGGTATCAAACGGCGAATATGTAGACCCCGGCATTCATAGGCTTGGAATAACAGTAACCAAGAGGGTTGTTGGTGGGAAGGCCATGAATCAGCGTGTATTTGTAAGTGATGGCGGCTGGGACTGCCAGGAGGAGGCTCTTAAAGGTGATGCGGGCGATTATTATGTATGCGATTTCGATTTCCCAGGGTCTGATACATATCTCACGTATCCGATACTGATCCAGGTAATATATCCCGACGGGTGCGCCTCAAAGGAAAAGTTCGTAGTGACAACACATGAAGGCCTCAGGCCGAAACCAGGGATGCTGGTAGGACAAGGCCTTGGCATCACGTTGAGCGCGAATATCCTTGATGGCCTCAAGGATGCCATGACACCCCTGATTGCCGATACCCTCCCAGGTCTAAAGATTAAAGGATTAAGTCCTGCAGATAACACCACCGGAGGTGGAGATGGAGTCCTCCACCTCGATATTGGAATCGCAAGTTTTGATTTAGCCCTCAATGATACCTATAAAGAAAATGAAACGGAAATAAGGGGATTGACTATTGGAATTGAGGATCTTGCAGGTGGTACGCCTGACAATCTAGCGAGTGCCCTATTCAATATCTTTTCCAGTATCTTCTTTAAGATATTTGGCGACCAGCTTATCGAACGATTTAATCTCGATGCGATCCCCATAATGCCCGTATCACTTCCCCTTGCGGATATGCTAACCGGTCTTGCCGGCTCAGATGATGCCGATAGTGGTGACCCTATGGCTGGCCTGCTGGGAGGTCTTGAAATGGATTCGATACTTTTTCTCAATATCTTTGGCATGCCGGAGGAGACCAACCCGAGTTTTGCGGTCATCGGCGGAGGCATGTATGTGGATCACAGCGATGCTGTTGATACGAATAAAGAAGGCAACTTCCTATGGCCGGATGTTGAGATCGACAATACAGATCCCTATATGGATTTGAATGAGCTAAAATCTGGTACAACAGATGTCGGCATTGCGCTTTCCCAGTACAATCTCAACCAGGTGCTCAGTGAAATGATGCACGGTTTTAGTATGGGGATAGAGGATATACAAGATCTGATGCCCATGGTCGGACCTGAGAATCCGAATAACTCTTTGGATCTTGTCATGACGATCAATCCAGGGGGCATTGCAATTGATATGAAAGGGGATGTAGGCCTATCTGTTATAAGGCTTGTTGCAAACGATATGCGGCTTGAATTCATCGAGGCAGGCACCCCCAGGGCAGAGTTATCCATGGATCTGACACTGAACCTCAATATCGATATTCATGAAGAAGACGGGGAGCTTTTTCTCGACCTTGCAATAGAGCCTCTGGCTGACTTCAGCCATATCCATGTTATGAAAGATGATCTGGGTCTTGATATCTTCGATCATAGCAAATTTGTAACTCTCATATTCAGCGGTTTAGCAGGCGGCGGACAAGGTGATGCAATGGTTATCTCGATCCCGCTTTCTGACATGGGATTAACTCCCAGGCAAGGTGTGGAACCTGGTAAGGTTGAATTAGACGGCATGGGTAACTGTTTTATGAGCCTGGCACTTGACAGCATTGACCCCAGCAAACTTATAGGCGATGACACCTGCTTTATCTCTACTGCTGGTGTTAAATAACTGATACCAAGTTGCAATCAATATTATTGCGAGGAGCTTTAGCGATTCGCCTCTGGCGTCCGCTTCCGACTTCGCTTTCAGCTACGACGGACAAGTTGGCGGACAAGAAGGCTTGGGTTTGATTCCCCGATTTCTTGCTGCGGATAAAAGTTGAGAGATTACTCTATGGTTCATACTATTGATTCAGGTAACTATATTTTTGGTATCGATGGACGTAAGGGATCTATAAGCTCTGGATGGTACATTGCTATAATTGATAGATAAACAGTAACTCCACTCCATAGATGAGGGATACTGGTACGATTTTGGGCGATGAATTTAGATTGCCCTTTTATTTTTTTCCATAACACGACTTCACCATAACAATTCGTATCTTCAACAGGGGCCTCTACTGTTAATACCTTTAATACCCTTTCTTTTAGATCTTGATATTCCGGCATCTTTTGTGTGCTCAGTGTAAAGATAAAAAACTGTTCACCCAGATAAGCGAATCCTCCACGTTGTTTGCTAACCTTTTCCTCCATGTCTTTAGCAAGTTTTTTAATTATTTCTTTGGAACTTGGATGTGAATAATCTTCAAATAATGGTGCGGGGAATAGACTCCATTGTATTCCTCGCCATCCAGCAGCATCAAGGGTTTTTGGGTCTTTAATCTGTTTTAATATCCCTTCTCGTAGTACTATTGCTGCTTCTTGCCATCTGAAAATCTTATCGCTGTTTATTCCCCATTGCTTTCCCAGATCTACTGCACCGGCCAGAGCTGTGAGCACTGCGCTGGCACCATGTAATGTTGCTTTAGGAATATGATTATCATCTTCCATAACCTTTTTTGTCCACCCTTTTTTGAGATCGACAAATCGTAGAATTGCATCAGTTGCTAACACCAAAGCATCTTGATATGTTTGTTTATAAAGATCTTTTTTACTTCCAGCAACATATTGAGCATGACGCCAGATGTCCCACACCAATAATGAGGTCTCATCGATCTCTATAGGAATTACCTTAAAAAAGCCGGGGGATCCGTCTGTATTCATGTTTGAAAACCAGTGTCCTTTAGAAAAATAAAATGGGAATCTAAAGCTCACAATCCAAGTTGGACTAAAGCTAATTATTGATTTACGTTGTGTCCGGCGATAGAATTCCAAATGAGCATCAACAAGGTCGGATAGACCTGCAAGATCTAAGGCCATATCATAAAATGCACCATCCCGCGGCCAGTCATAGCAATAACGGGGTTGTCGTGATGGGGATGCTACAAATGCTCCAGACTTTTTATCCCGCCCCATCAATAGATTGAGGATTGATCGACAGGCCACATCCTTTTCAATCTTGGAAGAATTTTCCGGGATAAAAATATTATTTGCAGTTGGTTTCCAAAAGGCTTTTGCACGTTGTTCTAAATTTTCAATCCCTGATTTCCTTGCTTGAGCTATGATACTTGCAGCTTTTTTTGCAGAACCAGCGATAGAAGTTACAACATTGGCATAATAATTCGATTTTTCGATATCTATTCTGATTCCTGCATCAGTAGATCCAATATAATTATTATTTCCTTCCAGGATTCCATCTATTGCATCTTCTTTTGCATTAAGAGGCGCCTTTTTATTTACCTTTCGACCAGCGTTATCTGCTCCAATTTGAATCTGGTCAATCTTCTGAATGGAACCGAGTGCAATAAAAACTCCGCCTTCAGGATAAATTTTATCTAATAATGCAGGAGTAATCTTTTCATTTATTCTGTTTAGAAGTTTTTTTGGGTCACATCTTTCAGGACTAAACCAGAATATGATTTCTTCATCCGGGCAATAGAGTGAAGCAAAACCGGCCTTTTTAGAATCTTTACTTGAAAATCCGCTTTCGATTTTTTGCCAGGGCGCAAAGGTTGCGTGATAGAAAAAGGCCTTTGTCTCATGAGGACTGATTTCAAAATCCTGAATTAACAGGTCTGTATCTGGCATGGTCCACTGTCTGACCTTGATAGATATTGGATGAGTCCTGTTGTTTTCGTTACTCTTTAATTCAGTAAGCAAAATCTGAGACCATTCAGGATCATAGCGACGTGAACTATCCCATACAGGATCATCCATCCAGAACAGATCCTTGGATTTTAAATATATGCCTGCTTTTGCACCTAGCCCTTGATATTTTTCATAAGGCCGGCCATATTTTTGCCAATCCAAACATGGGGCATCACTGCCATAACGAACATCCTTATGTAAGAAGCTAAACAACAACCCTCTTGAAACTGTTACATAACGTAGATGATCATAAAAAGAAGGTGTTGGCCAGCGGAAATAGACAAGTTCGGCCCATGGGCTGATGCCCACCGTCAATTTGCCATTTCCCAAGCCTGTAACTGCATTTGTTCCACCGCCAATTGTTTCAGAATATAAATCTGCAATAATCAGAGGATCATCTATGTCGTTGAATGATTTTCCTTTGTTTAACATTTTCAATAAAATTCCAATAATCTGTTTCAAATATAGATCAGCTCTTTGATCTTGCTAGGGATTTCTCAACCCGAGCTGCCAGAAGTTCGGTATCCGGCAAACTTCCTAAATTCAGCAGATCAAAAGCGAGTAGTAATGCACCCACGACAGGCGGCGCATGCCAGTAAATCAGATTGGCCTTGGGCGCCTTGTCTCGTACAGTCTCTAACAGGCCCTTGTTTAATAAATCGCTCTGGCTTGAGAACACACCACCTGCCGTAACCAGATCAAAAGTAGTCTTTAGCATCTCCACTTATATCAAACTGCATATCCAAATCCAGCCCTGTTAGCTTTTCCGGAAGGCCCTTTTTCGTAAATTCCTTCGGTGAACTAGCAACCATGATAGTTTATCCTTTATGTTTTTTGATTTATAGACGCTATATTATTTTTTTGTACTATATCAATCCTGTTTCTGTCAAATTAAGATCAACCAGTTGGTTGATCTTATCTTTATAAACTCACATTTCTTCTTGCTCTTTCCATTGCCGTAACCTTTTCTAAAAGATGATTGGGATACTTAGCCTTGTACCATGGAAGCGAAGAAAAAAAATGACTAAATACCTTCGGAACAAATGAAGGGTTGTTCTTTTCTAAATTTTCCTTGGTAAAGTAAACACGCCGAAAGGCTTCAGCATACTTCCAACCATGTATCTTTGTTCCATAATACCTCATTTGTGGTTTTAAAATCATTTTAAGATCATTGAAAAACCAGTTTTGTGTCTTATGACAAGCTAATAATTGATAGGTTAAGTCAAACTCTTTTTCATCAAAACCAAAGAAGTAGTTTGGGCATAATGAGGTATAGAAAAAGAGATTGGGTGCGAAATCTTCGATTAGACCTTTATGTATTATGTAATAAACAACCCGCCCACAATTGATGTGGTCCATATGATAGTAGCCTGTATAGATGGGCTCAGGGGCAAAGATTACATCAGGTTTCTCAATCCTAAGATAATCCGTAAGTTTATTAATTATTTCCCTATTAAATGGAACAAACCCATCTATATAATTAAAAAAGGTGATGTTTTCCGGGGGGATTCCATGTATGCTTTGGGCGGCAAATAACTCATGGGTTCTAACCCTTGCAAGAAGGTCTCCCTTAAATTTATCATATTCAGGGCCCGGAAGCCCGAATTCGCCTTTTGTTAAAGACGCTATCTTTAAAATGTGCTTTTTTTTGCTTTTCTTAGCAAGGTAATGCATAATATGCCCGCAAAAAAGTTCTAAGTCATCAGGGTGTGGTTGAAAAAATATTATTTTTACCATTTTTAATATTTGCCCTAATCAACCTGACATTATCTCAGATCTTGCATTTAATATATACTGCGGCTTGCAATACCTTTGAAAATAGATCATTTGACGACCATTCTCAAGACACACATAAATCCGCCAAGAAAGAGGTCTTGAAATAACTTTTACTCGAATTTTTCTTCTTCTCCTTCCGCGGCTTCTAATTCTCTTTCAAGATCTTCAAGTGGAACAGGCGGGGGAGTTACAAGCATACTACAGCCTATCCAGATGACGATGGCCAATACAAAGACTGTAACAAGCCACAAAGGAATGATAACTGCTAATTCCCAAGGAATACCAAGATCCGGGATCCATGCTAACCAATTCAAAAAAGATCCATCGCCAACATTACCTGCTGTGTCGATTTGAACATGGACATAATTACCCCAAATCCAGATCGTGTAGAAGACTAATATCGCCGCTGCTCCAATGAGCAATGCAGCGCCAGTTGCCTTAGCTTTTGACATTTTTTATTCCCCCCAGCATCCAGTTTATATGAAAATAGTTTCGGGTAGGCAGTCCGCAGGGGCCTTTCGCCCTCATCGGCCCGTTCGGGGGAAATATGCCCTACTTTGTGATACGTTCATTTTCATCCTTCGTTGTGAGCGCGAAGCACTCATGAAAGTTTATAGGAGAATCCAAATTGTGGGTTTGGTTCTCAATACCCAAAGACCAAAAAACACAATAAATGTGCTTCCACCTTTTAAATCGGCCATAACTGGATAATGCTATCTGTCCACCCTGGCAGTGCCCCCTTTCATTACCCTTTCAACCTCATTCAAACTTGCTGTAGTGGTATCTCCTGGTGTAGTCATGGCGAGCGCACCATGCGCTGCACCATAGTTGACAGCCTCGGCTGCGGTTTTGCCTTCCATAAGTCCGTAAACAAGGCCGGAAGCAAAGCTGTCACCACCGCCTACACGGTCATAGATCTCCAAATTCTCACGCATGGTGGCTTCCGAAAACCTTCCATTGGCATAGATGATGGCTCCCCAGTCATTAACAGATGCTGTCTTCGCATTCCGTAATGTTGTAGCAACAACCTTAAGATTCGAAAATTCTTTGACCACCTGTCTAATCATTTTTTTGAAATTGGACGGGTCTAACCTGGAGCATTCCTCATCCAGGCCTTCCACCTTGAATCCCAGAGCAGCGCTAAAATCTTCTTCATTCCCAAGCATCACGTCGACATAAGGTGCAATCTTCCTGTTCACCTCCTGTGCCTTGTCTCTGCCCCCAATATCCTTCCATAAAGATGGGCGATAATTTAAATCATAGGAAACAACTGTTCCATGCTTCTTTGCATAAGCGATAGCCTCTAACACAACACCAGGGGTTGTATCAGAAAGCCCCGCAAAGACACCTCCACAGTGAAACCAGCGTATGCCATCTTTTTTAAAGATCTTTCCCCAATCAATATCCCCTTTCTTAAGCTGAGAAACAGCAGAATGACCCCGGTCATAACACCCTAAGGCTGCACGAAGGCCAAACCCTTTTTCCGTGAAGTTAAGGCCATTCCGGGCCTTTTTGCCAATACCGTCAAAAGGGACCCATTTAACATATTCCATACTTACGCCGCCTTGTAAGATAAGGTCTTCTAAAAGGCGTCCCACAGCATTATCCACAATACTGGTAACAACAGCTGCATGCTTGCCGAAACAGCGGGATAACCCACGAGCAACATTATATTCTCCCCCGCCCTCCCACACCCGAAAGTTCCTTGTGGTATGGATACGATTATCCCCGGGGTCGAGCCTGAGCATTACCTCACCAAGGGAAAGGATATCGTATTTGCATTCTAATCTTGGCCTTAGGTTAATAACTGCCATTTTCACTTTCCCCCCGAATCTCTTTTACAAGATCAACTACTTCCCTCACCTTTTTTCTAATACCCGCGAAGTCCCTTGAATCAATAAGTTCTTTTGTAATCAACTGGGAACCCATTCCTGCGCAGGCGATGCCGGCATTAAACCAGGCTGATAGACTCTCTTTCGTGGGAGAAACCCCTCCTGTGGGCATAATATCTGTCCAGGGGCACGGTCCTTTAATATTCTTTACAAATGAAGGCCCACCCACTTCAGCGGCGGGAAACATCTTGCAAATCTCCACACCAAGGATTTCAGCTCTGTGGATCTCGGTTACAGAGCCGCAACCCGGACAGTATGGAATCTTTCTGCTGTTGCAAAGCCTTGCCGTATCTTCGTCAAGCAGCGGAGACACAATAAAGTTTGCCCCATTAGCGATATATATGGCAGCTGTAGGTGCATCCACGATAGATCCTGTACCCAATATGATCTCAGGCCTTTTAATTGCGCAAAATTCTTCAAGCTCTTTGAATGTATCGATCGCCCGCTCCCCACGGTTAGTAAACTCGACAACCCGCGCTCCGCCATCAGAGCATGCGCATATCACGTTTTTTGCAATCTCAAAATCACTGTTGAAAAAAACCGGTATAATTCCGATTTTCTTCATCATGGTCAGTGTCTCTAACCTTTTGTAACGAGACATAGGTTCTCCTCCTGTCACTATTAGTAGTCAGTTGTATATTAGTCCGTTGTAAAAAACCCAGATAGGATGATCCAGTCCATCCTCCAAAGGCGAAGACCACAGACGACTCACTACTGACAATTATCTTCATACAACTACCTCGTAGTCCATCCCCCATCCAGGCGTAGATCTGCACCTGTCATATATGAAGCATCATCTGTTGCTAAAAAGAGAATCCCTGTTGCGATTTCTTCAGGTTCTGCCCATCTTCCCATTACACCCTGCTCTTCGAATTCTTTTCTAACCTCTTCAAATGAGATTCCTCGCTGCTTTGCCTCTTTTGTAACATCACTCCTAAGCATCGGCGTATCAGTGGCGCCTGGACTAACGCTATTTACCCGCACGCCATATGGCGCCATATCTAAGGCCAATGCCTTTGTGAATCCAAGGACTCCGGCTTTGGTTGAACAGTAATTCGCATGGTTATTTTGGCCGATATGTGCTGCAACAGATGCCAGCGTTATAATGATGCCGAATCTCTGCTTCTTAAAATAGGGAACAGCAGCTTTACATGTGAAAAATGTGCCTTTCAGGTTTACATTGATCAACAGGTCATAATCCTCCTCTGGAAAATCCTCAACCTGCCCGACTCTGACCACCCCTGCATTGGCAATCAAGGCATCGATCCTGCCATGTTTCTCATAAACATCATCAATTGCCTTCTTAACATCTGCAAAATTTGTAACATCCAATCTCATGAAAGAGACCTTATCCTTCCCATCCTCAATCAAATCGTAGGTTTGCTTTAGACCCTCTTCATCGATATCAAAAATGTGTAGAATTGCGCCTTCTTTTGCGAACAAGATCGCAGTTGACCTTCCTATCCCTGAAGCAGCACCTGTCAATACTACAACCTTATCTTTTACTCTCATTTTTTATCCCACCTCTTTTAACTTTTTGTCAATCAACGGATATAGATATTTTTATCCAGGCTTGAGATCCTTTCCACGCCGGAATTTGTCACCCTGTAGCAGTCTTCAATCCCAACTAGATGAAAATCCTTGAATGATTTCCAGACTTCAAGATCCAAAACCATCCCCTCTTCAAATTCAATATCAAGGGTTCGCATGGGGCTGAATATATGGACCTCTTCACATTCCAGGCCGATACTGTGCACAGTAACAAACACCATACCCCGTCCTTTCAGGGACTTGGCAAACTTTTTTGCATCCTTGTTTAACTGGAGAGCATTCACACCTGGCATTATATTCTCCTCAAGATATTCTTGAACCTTAATCGTCAAATCCATGTGTTCTTTTGCACCTTCAGGAGGCTCTCCCACGACAAATTCTCTGCTAATGTCAGAGATATAGCCCTTGTATACAGCCCCGATATCTATGCGATTGATCTCCCCTTGATTAACAGTGTACCCCATACCAGGGGCTTCAGGATCAGATGTCCCGAGCCCCATTGTCAGGTGATCCCAACCTTCCGCGCCCTCGTCAACTATTGTCCTGCGGGCAATCTGCAACAATTCATTATCGGTTATTCCTTCCTTCGAGGCATCGATTACATTCATAATTGCCTTTTCAGCAATTTGTGTTGATCTCTTTATACGCTTTATCTCCTCCTCGGTCTTAGTAAGCCGCATATCAAGAAATGCCCTGTCCCCATCAACGATCGTTGCGCCTGCAAACCTTTGCCTTATATAATCGTATTGATACCTGGGCATGAGTGATTCAAGACCAATTGTTTTATCTGACATTCCCCATTCTTCAATTTTATTACATACTTCCTGCATGGTTTGCTGGGGGGAAATCGTTCCGGTAATATCTTCGACCCATGTCCACTTGTCTGTGCTCTGATATACAATCCATGTGAATGCACATTCTTGGCCATCCCTCCTGACCATGGACATTGTCGGAAACTGGTTGTAAAGCACATACAGGATAGGATTCGGAGCAACATGCAATGTAGGCATTCCTGTTGTATAGAATACATTTACAGGGGTTGAGGCTATAAGCACATCGATGTTATGTTTATCCAAGACTTCCCTTGCCTTTTTTTTGGAAAAACCTATTGGTTCAGGTCTAACATTTTCCATATCCAAAGACCTCCTGAGATCGTATAATGTTTTTCTTTAATCTATGTCAGCATCCAAGAATACTTGGAGTTTCTCAAGGTCTGACATATCCCCGGTTGGTTTAATTTTTCCCTCCATAAAGGCATCCATTGGGTCAATCTCTCCGGAAGTCATACCCAAAAACATATCAGAGGAAACCGTCAGTCCCATATCGGCATCTTCCTTAAAACCTTCAACAATCGTCACCTTAGATCCTTCAAAAACCATCTGCATCTTTAAATCGATATCAGGGAATACAAATTGCAGGGTTTTGTTAAATCCTTCAAATTCTTCTGCAACTTCGGGATCCTCCAACACCTTAATCCATTTGTCCAGTGCCTTTTTCATATCATCTATAGTTGTCATTTTCCCCCTCCTTTTGGTTTAGACTTCTTTTTATCTCTATACATAATTTTCCCTGTCCTTGATGCCTTGTATCCAAGCAGGATTATTTCAAGGGCCTTTTTGCCATCCTCCCCGGTCATGAGGGGTTTTGTATCATTAATAATGCACTCATAGAAATGCTTTATTTCAGCCTCAAATGTCAAAGGATAATACCCGGGATATACTTTATGCTCAACCTCTGGAGTAATCCATTTACCCTGGTTGGGTCCCGGCAATGTAGAAAACAGTTTAATAGGCTGCTCCCAGTTATGATCCTCTAAAATCGTGCCCTTTGTTCCATAGATTTCCAGGGAATTGTTCCATTCACTCGCAACCGTAAAACTGCATGCAAGAGAGCACAGGGCACCGTTTGCAAATTGCAGGCTGAATGCACAATTATCATCCGCTTTTGTTTCAACCTTTGAGTAAAGTCGCTTAGCCTTTCCGGAAATACTTTCGATGTCACCGAATAAATATTGTAAAACAGCTACCCTGTGAATCCCGCTGTCCATCCATGCCCCGCCGCCGGCTTCAGCAATGTTACTCTTCCATGAATCCGGATCGGACATGCTTGCCACCTCAGACCCGCCTTCATATGTTCTGATCAGTTTAACCTCTCCGATTGTTCCAACATCAATTATCTCTTTTATCTTGATATGTGCAGGTAAAAATCTTTGATTTTCAGCAATCATGAATTTAACTCTGCTTTCACTGGCAGCCATAATCATTGCATCAGCTTCCTCAAGGGTGTTGGAAATCGGCTTTTCACATAAAACATGTTTGCCTGCTTTGAGTGCTTTAACTGTGATTTTCCCATGCAAATGGTGTGGCAGGCAGATGTGTACTGTATCAATATCGTCCCGACCTAATATCTCCTTATAATCTGAATACACTGTGGCCTGTTTGTGCTTTTTATGCAGACGTTTTAATCTTTTTTCGTCTAAATCAGCAATTGCAGCCACTTCACACATATCAGGAATCTTTTTTATTGAATTTGCATGCCAGTTTCCTGCATTCCCGCCGCCGATTATTCCTGCCTTAAGTATTCTCATTTCCTAACTATCCTATTTCAATTGTCCCGATTAAATCGTCATCCCACCGTCTATAGGAAGGATTGTGCCTGTGCAGAATTCATTGAGGGCCAGTAAGAGTATTCCTTGTGCTATCTCTTCCGGTGCGCCGAGTCGCCCCATAGGTTGTCTGGCAACAAATTGACGTCTTGCTTGTTCAGGATTGTCCATTTGAGAAAGCCTCACTGCAAGCGACGGGGTATCTATGGTGCCCGGACAGATCGCATTAACCCTGATTTTATCCTTAATATGATCCATTGCCATTGCCTTTGTCATTGATAAGACCGCTCCCTTTGATGCAGTATATGCCACTCTGTTTACAACACCCTTCAATGCAACCACAGAGGAACAATTGATAATGGTTCCTTTTGCCTTCTTCAAATATGGGATTGCATATTTTGAGCACAAGTAAACACCCCTTATATTAACTGCCATGCATCTATCAAAACCTTCCGTTGAACAGGCCTCAATACTACCTCCAACCACAATCCCGGCATTATTATATAAGATATCTATCCTTCCATATTTTTTAACTGTTTCATCAATTATATTTTTTGCATCATTCTCTACGGAGACATCTCCCTGAACAAACAAGGCCTCTCCGCCTTCTTCTACAATCTTATCGACAACTTTTTTAGCGGAATCGCTCTGAGAATTACAGCATACTTTTGCCCCTTGCCTGGCAAACAAAACCGCGGTTGCCTCTCCAATACCTGCCCCTGCGCCGGTAATGATTGCGACCTTATCTTTTAATTTCATCATCTTCACTTTTAACCATTATATCCCTATTATTTTTCGGGCTTCCATTGGATTTGCAACCTCTCTTCCCATCTCCCTTGAAATCCTTACCATTCTCTCAACAAGTTCTGCATTATTCTTTGCAGGCACTCCTTCCGTGATAAAGGGATAGTCTTCAGTCCCCACCCGGACATTACCGCCATTTGCAATTGCCAGTGTTGCAATTGCTGTCTGTTCTTTGCCCATAACACTGATGGTGTGCAGACAATTCTCAGGCATGTATTTTACCCTGTAGAGATAACTATCAGGTGTGGGCGGACTCCATGTCCCGCCGGGCCAGCCAAAAAATAGAGTTAGCACATGGGGGCCTTCAAACCACCCTTTGTCAATCATGTATTGAAGGTTCCAGTAAGAACCGGTATGCCATACTTCCCATTCTGGCTTTATCCCGTATTCTTTGCATTTTTTACTGTATTCTTCGAATTCTTCAAGTGTGTGAAGCCGGTCTACATGCGTCCCCGTAAAATGCTCATCATGATGATTCAAAATATTTGAGATCATATCGGGTCTTGCCTCAAAATCAGTAATCCTCTCCTCGATAGGATAACTTGACATGCCTGCCTGGATTATCGCATCGGTTTTTTCCCTGATCCTTTTTACAACCTGGCTTGCTTCAGGACTTCTTGGCAGATGAACATGAAGGATTGAAGCGCCTGCTCGGGCACATTGAACTGCATCTTCGATGAGCTCATCAGTATTTGATGCCCAATTTTTGAGTTCCGGATTGATCCACGAATTTGCAGTTGTCACAGTTATTATTAATTTATTCATGTCTTTCATTACCTCCTCCCATACTTAATTATTGAACTGAGTACATTAATTGTTTCAATTATAGGCAAAAATGAAACAACCTATTTTAAATAAATCACATAAAAATAAATGTCAAATACCTTTTCAAACAAGTTATTTATTCGTTCATCATTATCAAGCTTTTTTTGCATTGCCCTCCAGGATGTCTTTTAAAGGTACCATTGAATGAACTATGAGGATTGAGTCCTCTTCATCGTTCTTTTTCACCTCCTCTCTGATTTCATATAATCTTGCCCGGTATTCATCATATAGTGCATTAGCTTCTGCAACGCGCTCCTTGCTGATCGACACAGTCTCGAAGAGGATCATCCTCTCGGGGGAAAGGAACGATGCAAACCTGTTGAATTCTTTATCAACAGATTCAATATCACCAAGTTTACCTTCCATGGAATTGATTAGAGGCTGAACAACATCGAATCCCTTTGTCACCAAAACTTTAAAAGATTTTAGAATTTCAATGAATTTTGAATACAGTTTTAAACGTTTGTCCGAATCTAAGAATTGTTCGTTTAATTCATAGGGAAGATGCTCGGGTAATATTGCCTTTAGTTTATCTTTAGGTAGTCCATAATATTTTCTTTTTACATTCCTTTTATCTGGGACCTCTCTTGATTTTAAAACCCCCTCTTTTTCCATGGCATTTAAATGCCGGGATACTGTTGCCTTACTCTTATTTAACTTATTGCTTATCTCAGTAACGTATAGTTCCGGATTAATATATAGAAGTAAGAAAATTTGCATCCGCAATACATTTTTGGTAATACTTTTTATAAAGGAATCAACCCTCAAATCCCATGATGGGTCTATTAAATCTTTACTTTTAGATGAATTATGCGTTGAATCTGGCATTAGCTTATATTCACCTCAAAAAAGATAATTTAATCATAATAAAAGATAAGATCACTCAATTGCCTCAAGTTCAGACTGCCGCCTCCCAAGCAGAAAGCCGCTTATGATTATAAGTATAGCCCCTGTTATAATATAGACACTAGAGATATTTTTGGGCGGAGTTAAAGCAAATACATTGAAATAGACCAGAATCGGTGTGATCTGTACAGGTACCTGCTGTACAGGGACAACATTAGTTATCTGAGCAAATTTGAAGGCCTGTTGTGTCTGCCATATACCAATTAAATTGGTAAAAACTAAGATGAAACTTGCCAAGACAAATATTACAATCTGACTAAAAGTACCCTTACCGCTTAAAACAATAAAGATAACCGCTAAAAGCGGACTGATCCAAAAATTCGAGAGACAAAATGGGAATCCGTTTGAAAATGCTATTACAATACCTTTTCTTTTAACACTTTTAAGTGCAAGTAAGTAGGTTGTAATCCATAATACAAACAAAATCACCGTAAAGACCGTAATCCTGAAGATCGTATCTGGTTGGGCTAGAGATTCTCGCACTCTGTCACTGCTAATTCCCAGTTCGCTTAAACCTAATAAGAGGATACCAAATATCATTAATCCTATTCCAATAATTTCAGACCTATCAAGGGTCTCCCCAATGAGTTTAACAGATCCAATTGCTAAGACAATAAGGCCTGAAGCCATCAACCCTGGAACCAAAGCAGGGCCGATCATACCCTGGGCAAGCATAAAGCAAATAGTGCCGCCCACAATTGCTAAGAGAAGCCCGGTAATCCAGACAGGATTTTTTAATAGAGTCCTCATAAAATGTTTTTCTCTTGCCTCTTTGGGAATCTCATTCACTACCTTTTTTTGCAATAGCTGACCCGCCTGGTTCAACACTCCACTCGAAATCGCAAGGGTCACGCCTAATAAATAATTACCATCCATCTGCTCCTCCAATAAAATTGGATCATTTATGCATTAAATACAGCGGCATAATAACAACCACCAATCCAAACCGACTTGAACCTGGCTTGTTCCATTTTGCCATCATTATGAAACATTGCAAAATTCAGGTTATGTGTCAACAGTCTATTAGGGAAGCCCCATTTTTTACCAAAAATACTGTTGATGCTTTCGTAAAAAGCTAGATTATGCCGCTTCGCGGCACTGTAACCGAAAATAACTTTTGATAGTTAAGTTATTTAAAAGTCCCAACAACTTGTCATTCCGAGCTTTAGCGAGAAATCTTTCCGATGTTACATGATGAAAATACAAGATCTCTCCCTTCATCATGGGGACATTTTAGCATTGCAGTTATAGGGGACATATTAGCTTTGCTAACACAATTAAACCTAAAAATATTGACATAAAGACAATTTTTGCATACATTCATGAGCAAAAAGCAAATCACAATTTTTTGCTGAGTAAACAAAGGAGGTGCATGATGGGTCAAAGGATTGCATTGGTGGGGGTGGGTTCTCTGGGCACTATTTTAGGCGCCCTGTTGTCCAAGGGTGGTGAAGATATCGTCTTAGTCGACATCAATAAAGAGCATGTGAAGGCCTTAAATGAAAAAGGGGCCAGGATTGCTGGTCACATGGATCTCACCGTACCGGTAAAGGCTATAACTCCTGATAAAATGGAAGGGATCTACGACCTTGTCATCTATCTGACAAAGACCACCTACGATGATAAGGCCCTTCCCGAGATCCTGCCTTATATAAACGATAAAAGCACGGTGATCACACTTCAAAACGGCGTCCCTGAGGAGAAGGTGGCATCTGTGGTGGGAAAAGAGAGGACCATCGGAGGCGCTGTGGGCTGGGGAGCCACGTTCCAGGGCCCGGGTGTATCCGAACTTACAAGCGAGAAAGAGGCGATGACCTACGACATAGGCGAACCGGATGGATCAGTGACCCCCAGAATACAAGCCGTGAAGGGTATCCTGGACAAGGCAGGAAAGGCTGAGATCACCCCAAACCTTATGGGGATCCGCTGGACAAAGCTTTGGGTCAACGTGTCCATGAGCGGCATGTCTGCAGCTCTTGCCTGCACCTATGGGGATGTATTAGATAATGAGAAAAGTATATGCGCCACCTGTTCCATCATGGTGGAGACCTTGAAGACGGCCCAAGCCATAGGCATAAAGATGGAGCCCATACAGGGGGCGAGCCCATATCTCCTTCTGGACCTCATCAAAAAGGGCGAGGATGACGCCTTAGGCACTATGCGCATGCTATTCAACGCTCACCGTGATCTGAAGGCAAGCATGCTCCAGGATCTGGAAAAGGGGCTGCCATGCGAGGTGGAAACCCTTAACGGCTATCTCTCTCGCAAATCGGCCAAGGCCGGTGTGCCTACCCCTGTAAACGACAAGGTAACACAGATCATTCGGGGTATACAGGATGGCAAATATCCCCTTAGCTTCGACAACCTGGACATGATAGATGTTAGACCCCTTAAGGAGATCATCTGATCCTGGCGAGACAAAAGGTTCATCCCGAATAAAGGAAACCAGATAGTATCCTGCTATGAATTACCGGATGTAGCTTTAGCCTTGAGATAAAGGTAACCCAGTCTGTCAAGGGCAAACTGCACTGATGAAGGGATAATGCGGCTCTGCCACCAGAAATAACGGCACCAGCGAGGCACGATAATGATGGGCCTGTTCTTTGCAACATCGTCTATGACCTTCCTGGCAAAGATATCGGGCTCCATAGGCCTGAAGAAAGGGAAATCCCATATTTTTTTTATTTCATCTTCAGATACCCCGTGAATGACACCCAGTTTCCCACCTTCAAGAATCGGGGTTCTGATCACTCCGGGGCAGAGGACACTCACCCGAATACCCGCTATGGCCGCCTCGACACGCAGACTCTTTGATAATCCCACCACCGCATGCTTGGTGGCGGTATATGCCGCCATGGAAGGAATAGAGATCAGCCCGGCCATAGATGCAGTATTTACAATATGTCCGAAACCCTGTTCATACATCAGTGGATAGGCCGCTTGAACACCGTTGGCAACGCCCTTTATATTGATTTCGATAATTCTGTGCCAGGACTCGGCAATGTGGAGGTGGGTGTCGCCCGCGACGCCAATTCCTGCATTATTAAACATATAATCAAGTCGGCCGCACCGGTTGAATGTATCTTTCACCACCCCTTCAACTTCAGCAAAATTTCTCACATCGATCCTGAGAGCCTCTGCCTTACCGCCCTTTTTTCGTATGACTTCGGCAACCTCACCGGCAAGCTCATCCTGCAGGTCAGCAAGGATCACTTCACACCCTCTTCCAGCCAACTCTTCACTCAGAGCGCGCCCGATACCGGAAGCTGCGCCGGTTATAACAGCCACTGCACCACTGAAGATCCGAATCCCTTTTTCATTTGGCATAGTCCACCTCCGTTTTTCTCAATATCGGGTGCAAAGAGATTTCACTTAACGATACTCATGCTTATCCGGCAAAGACGGAAGGAATGAAAATTCATGTTATCTTATCTCTAACTATATCTAAATCGAGAGGCAAAAAGTGAAGCTAAAACTTTTTTTGCCTCTCGATTACCTCAAGATTACTCATGAGTAACTATTCAGGTTGTTTAGGCTGTAGGCTAAAGGAAATTTAGTTTTTGGGTACTACAGCCTATTTACCTACAGGCCCGTTCCCTTAAGCGGGCCGATGAGGGCAAAAGGCCCCTACATTTCCCATAAAACTATTTTTTTATATTTTATCTTTTCGACTCATGACTCACGACTATTTTTAATCACCCAACACCCAACACTCAAAACCCAACACCTTTTTTTACTCTTCACTCTCTCATTCAAAGCTACCTGAAATGTCTTGCTAGCCCCATCATGGACATCCCTATGACCCCCAACATGACAAAGGCGGTCCCATATCCGTAGACTGTGCTTATCTCTCCAAATGCAAACGTGGCACACGCCATACCCAAATTGAACGCCCACACAAACATAGCATTTGCCCTGCCCTTCATGTAAGGAGATGCATCCATGGTTGCTGCATTTAGTGTGGGATATACATATCCATATCCTATTCCAAAGAGTAATGAGAGTGGTAGTAAGAAAACAAGGCTCTTTATGGAAGATGCTATAAGGGGTAGCAATATCATCATAAAAATAGCTATTATCCAGGCCACATACCCTCCTGCTTTCCTGAAGGCCCTGTATAAAAAGGCCCACATTATAAGAGCCCCACAAACAAAGAAAATAAAAAACGGAGTGGAGTTCAAGATGCCCTTATCCATAAGATATGGTGGCAAAAATATTACTGTAGCACCAAAAACCCCGCCTAAAATCACAGATGCTGCCATAAATGGAACAATTGGGCTAAAGGATGTCTTGTGAGAATGTCTGCGAGACTTTATCCTTGGTAAAAAGAGGCCTATCAGCGCTGCTACTATACCAAAAAAAGCAGCGCTGATAAAATAAGGGCCAAAACCGAATGAGGCTATAAAATACTCCCCTATAGCAGGACCTATTGCATGGGTAGTAATATTAGATACGGTAATGATACCTAAAAATCTAGTGCGATCGGGGCCCTCCACAACATCAAAGACCATGGCCCCGGATACGCCAAATGCAAAAGAAAAACTTATACCCTGTAATATTCGTAGAAGGTATACAGATACTCCCATACTCGCTATGTACGTAAATATAAATGTAGTTATACCCATGACAAAAGCGCCTGTAATAAATAGATACTTTCTAGGTATTTTTTCAGAGATGACACCTACTACGGGCAAAGTTATGATTACCGCTAGATTAAATATCCCCATCACCAAACCAATATCTGTTGGGGTGCAACCCATATGGACAATAAATTTTGGGAGGAGGATCAACTGGCTAAAATTGAGAAAAAAGAAGAAATTTGCTAGTAATAAAACTATAAAACCACGCGATTTATTATCCACATAAGACCCTATCTATAAGATCTGCCAGGCCAGTCAAAGAATCATCTGCCCTTGGCCCTGAACCACGCCAGATATGGAATGCATCTATACCAACACTTCTAGGGACTTCATAGTCATAGCATATATGGTCGCCTGCATGGATAAGTTTACCATCCACTACAGATCTAAGCCTAACATAGGCCTGAGTCTGGGCCTTTAACATCCCCCAGTCATCCGGAAGGGATATAATATGATCAAAATATGGAGCTATGCCGGAAAAGCTCACCTCTTTATCGAGAAAGGCCCTTGTAGCATTAGAAAATATGACCAATCTGCAATTATCTTTTTTTAATCTCTCAAGCACAGGGACCGCATCATCAAACACGCCTATCCTGTCTGCGAATCTTGAGAGTAATCTGTTAACATCTATATCTATATCAAAAAAATCCGCCCAGTATTTAAGCTGATACCATCTTATTGAAGATTCCCCTTCTGCCCTATACGCCTCCATACATAAAGCCTTGGCATCCTCAAATGAAATCCCTCTTTTGTCTGCCACTATATAAGGAAGGCCTTCATGCCAAACACTATCCACAAATGTATGCCTTGTGAGTGTCCCGTCAAGATCGAACGATACGGTTAGTCCCTTTTCCATACCTCTACGCAGTTTTTACCCTTGGTCTTGGCCTTGTACAGGGCATCATCAACCATCTGAATCAGGTCTGACTTATTACCCTGACCACCCTTGAGTGTGCCAACCCCTATGCTTACTGTTAAATTTACTGTATCATCTCCCCCTCTTATGATAAAAGACGCAGCGGCCACCCCCTCACATATCCTGATACCAGCTAAATAAGCATTTTCTATATCTGTCTTTGGTAAGATGATTACAAACTCCTCCCCTCCATATCTAGCCACAACATCTACATTCCTCACCCTATCCATCAATACGCCGGCCAATTGCTTTAAGACCGTATCACCATTTTGATGGCCATATAAATCATTGACCCTTTTGAAATCGTCTATATCCAGCATCAACAAAGATACGTGGTCTTCCTTATACCTCTGTATCCTACTCACCTCTTCATCCAAACGCTCCTGAAAGTACCTGTGATTATAAAGTTCCGTCAGACCATCTGTTATGGAAAGCAGTCCAAGTTTTTCATTAAGTTTTCTTAACTGCTCTGTGGCACTATTTAACTCCCCTGCCCTTGCCTCCAGGGCATCCTTCATCTCTGTCATCTCCCATAAGGTCTTTTCCATCTCTGCATTCTTGGCCAGCAGCTCATCCTCCAAGATCTTCTTCTCTGTAATATCAGTAAACATCATAAGCGTCCCTATCTTATGACCCTTACGGGTGATCACCTGGACATTGAATTCTATAACAATATGGCTGCCTTGCTTTGTTATCAGGCTGCATCGTTTGCCCCTGATCTCCATACCCTCGGTATAAAGTCTCTTAAAACTATCCCTGAGAAAGTCCTCATCCACGGGAGCGATAAATTTAGTAAAAAAGGCTTCCTTTATCTCTTCCTTATCATAGCCCGTAACACTACATACAAATCCATTACAGTCCTTTATATACCCTCTTGGACTCAGATATAAAATTCCAGCAGGAGATCTATCAAAGAGTTCTTTGAGCCTGTCCTCGACATTTCCCAGACTACGTTGAAGCTTTTTCCTGTCAGTCACATCTGTTATCACAGCCCATAAGAGATGCCTTTTATGCGCCCTATGCCACTCCCCCAACATGTCTGCATATATACGCTGCCCCGACTTTGCATTCAGTATAATACTCAATGAAAAAGGCCCCTCCACGGGCCCTTTGGCGTCCATTGTGCATGCAGAAATAAACCCAGCCCTGCTATCTCTTGAGACAAATGCTAAAAAGGGCCTACCCAATATTTCATCGGGTTTATACCCTGTAATCTCCCCAACCCCTGGGTTTGTATAAATAATAGTCCCTTTATCCAGGATAACACAGCCATTGTTGCCGTCCTCTACAATGGAACTAAAGATATCAACGCCAATTTCGTGAGCATTTAACTCATTAAACTCATCAATGTCTGATAGAGCAATCAACATTGTCTCGTCAAGCTTCGTAGCTATCGACTGCAAGGTCAGAAGATTACCATCTTTGGTGGGGAGAGATATTTTTCCGACGCCACTATCCAAAATCGAGAGGAAATCCGAGTGGTTTTTACTTATAAAATTCCTTATCTCTGCCTCACTGACACCTAACTTGGAAACCAACTCTTTGCTTATGCCCTTAGTCTTAGATCCATCTAATACTATAATATAAGGCGATATGGTCTTACAAGCTGCACCTATATCAATGTCCATACCTTATTCGCATCCTCAATAATCTCTCCGGATAGCTTCATATCAAATAAGGCCTTTTCTACCTCGGGAATTGCAAACTCGACATCCATGGAATACTCCAAAATCCGGATAATCTCCTCAATAGTGGCCCCACCCGTAAGTTGTAATACCTTTTCCGCAAATGCCACCAGGTCTTCATGTTTAGACCATGGGAAGAAGACCCAGCGCCATTCATCCATTACCTTAGGACAGTAATTCGGTATAAACTGACTATCAGATTTCCTTACTAAAACAGCTATCTTTATATCTCCTACCTTATCAGTAAGGTATTTTTCTACCTCCACCATGGTATCGCCCTCATCACAGATATCATCAACTACGAGCACTCGTTTGTCCTGAAGATCGACATCCGGCAATGGGTATATCAAGAAAGGCTTTTCAGTTAATCCCTTTTTACTATCCCAATGCCCCATTTGTATGGTACAGACATATTTCTCCTGCAAATAATCCGCAAGAATCCTTGCAGGGGCAAGGCCTCCACGAGCCACACCAATAATCACGTCAGGATCATAAGAAGCAGAGGAAAGCGACATAAAGATATCCCATACAAAATCTTCCACATCCTCCCAGGAAAGCCTTGTGGCCTTAGGAAATTTGCTTTTAAGTATATTCAAATCGTACTTCTTCCCGACCATAAGCATCACCCCGTATTCTCTCTGTCGGTAGCCATTTTTCTTCTCTTTAATTTTTCATCATATACTCCATCAGGCTGTTTAAATACAAGGGTAATATTTAAGTACAGCTATTAGCGTTCCCACCCCAGGCGGATTCAGCTATCAGTAAAGCCCCCCATCTACAAGGCGGGGCATTTAAGAATATTTTCCGTAAAATAGATAAAAAAATACTCTGAAAACAACTAACATTGATGCCCTCGCAAAAAGTCCATTATACCCCTTAACCGTCATTCCGTCCCGGGGTGGAGTCCGGGATGACGGCCAAGCCGGAATCCGGTCTTTTCAAGTAGTTACAGATCATCCGGACTCCTCCCGGACTCGATCCGGGATCTACCGGAATGACGACTTTTTGCGAGTTCATCAACATTCACACATTTATCTTGTTGTTATTGCTGAAAGCGTGTGCTGGTGGCTTTTTTATGCAAGATAGTGACAACTCCCGTACAACAAAATATCTGACATTGCCGGTATTAAGGTCTTTATTTCGTAATCAGCCTAAATTTTGGGAGATTTAATCTGCCGCCTAACGTAAACTTTATCTTACCCTGCTTGAGCTGGCTATTTCCAGGTAATACTGCCATAATACTATCAGGTAATGTCATTTCTCCTCTTAGATTCAATCTTGAGGAAGTTAGATTCTTGTTAAGCCTTACCTCGCCCGTCAGGGTGCCTGATAAACCCTTCCCTTCCATGCTTGCCTTATCTATAATCAGAAGGCCTTTTTTCATGCGGGCATCTATATTAAGCGTGCTAAATGAGATCTCATCAAAAGGAAGCATTGGTATGGAAACCGGGAATACCCCATCCTTAAATATGAGATCAATCTTTCCATCACCTTTGTATAAACTTTTTGGTAGTCCTTCAAATTCAAGCCCTCCTGCAACATGACCCTTGGCATTATCCAAATCCAAAAAGGTCTTAGCAAACCCTGAGATATCTATATTGTCTATATTGCCACCAACAACAATTGTCTCGCCAAGGCTGCGAATAGGTGTCTTAAAGAAGCCATCTATCTTACCTTGACCCGATAGGGCATTCACACCTATATCCAATTTCCCTCTGATCAGGCCCAATAACTTAGGCCTTAGAACAATTTCATTAAACACCAGGCCCTTGTCTATTTCTACGCCCCCCATAGAAACCCCAACGGGAAGCATGGGTTTGAGGCTATCTATAGAGATGTCCACACCGATATATTCACTAAGGGAGCTTCCTATTTTAGGACTTATCATATCGTATGGGAATCTAAGATAGAGAAATATCAAAAGACAAAGGATAGCATAGATTACAAAACCAGACTTTATCCAGATAGAGTATTTTTCTTCACTATCATCCATACAATGCCACCTGAAATGTAATATCGATAGACTTATCCGTGCTTATACGCCTTAGATTCAATCTCCTTATTTTAACAGGATACGGAGAGGAATCTATACGATATAATAAACGGATAAGATCATTTAGGCCTATTCCTTTTATCTTTACCTCTATTGACTCATGAATAGAATCCCGAGAAGCCTCAAGAGGTTTCATGCGTTCTATATGTTCCTTGATTCCCAACTCCAGGGCAAGTTGCTCGAAAAATCCAAAAAGGGTAAAATCTTTATATTTATTTTGTGCATCCCTTTTAGCTACCTTCTGCAAAGATTTTATCTTTTCTGCCAGGGTATAGACCTGCCTTAAATGAGCGTCTTCTTGTCTTATGCTCTCCTCCAGGGTAGCCCTGCTTTTTACAAGAGGCATTATGACCCCGGTTATGAGTATAAAGATCCCGATAAGCACCCCGCCTGAGATCAAAAACAGCCTTTCTCTTCTGGCAAGCTTCATATGCTTCCCTTTTTACATATAAGTTTAAACCTTACGCTCTGATCGGCCTTGTCTACATTTGCTGACACAATCTTTACATCAGAGATATCTTTAATCTTAGATAAGGCTATCTTTATCTTATCTACATTATTATAAGAATCTGTCTTCCCTGAGAGTGTCATTCCGCCCTGATCTATAGTAATGGCATCTATGACCACCTTAATATCCTCAGGAATATTCACACTTATTGCACGTATAATATTTAAAGGGGTATCCTGGCCTTGGGAACTACCCACCCCTATATCTTTTGATATCTGTTCAATATATTGTTCCATCTGCTTTACTGGAACCACTATTGGCGTGCCACTGGGCATAACCGTTTCAAATTCCTTATGTATCTGAGCCTCAAGGTTATCCTTAATTACCCCTTTAAGATGCACATCCAGGGCAAGACCGCCAATCCATATTAAAAACAAGGCTATACACACCTTTGCCAGGAGCCCAGCATAGCCTTTGATCTTCTCCATCTTTTTAGTAAATGCAAGATCTCCCTGTCGAAAATCTGTCGAATCTTTACTATCTGTTCCTCTGAAGGCCAATGATACAGCCATAAAAGAATCGAGGAGATCTTCGACAGACCCATCAAATACGACATCCGTCGTGGCGGGCAGCTCCATATTAATTGTAAGGGTATCCTCAAAACATTTTGGAAGGTCTTTAATAAACCTTGCATAACCAGTCAAGATCAATACATATCCTTCAAGTTTTTCATCTAAACGAGCCAGCGCGAGCCCTATCTCCCTTACTATCTCCATGGCAGCAGCACCACCATCGATGGCCTCTTTCTTGGCGACAATATCCGCTACGCTACCCCTTGAAATCTCTCGTGCTATTACATCAAACCCGATAGGAAACCCATCTATAAGCCTTACATTGTTACCATGGAATACTGCAACAGATGTATCTCCCATGCCTATATGCACTACTACATACCTTGTATCAGAGGTAAGCTCAAAGAGGTTTCTCGCACCTGCTATCATACTGGCGGAAGGAGAATCAACCAGCTCAGGATCCAGGCCGGCATTGTTCAATTCAGTGATACGCATCTGTACGGGCGGGGTATGTGTGGCCATACAGTTTAAGACAGTTTGGCCCGCATCGTCTTTACCTGTAACTACAAAATCAAATATAAGCTCACCCTCTCCTGTAGGCAACAGTGTCTCTATCTCAGGGCCAATAGTTGCAGAAAGCTTTTTCCTGTCGCCAAATGGCCTCCTTATAGATCTGTACATTACATCCTTCTCAGGGAGACTCACCACGCATGTATCCGCATCCAGACCTGTTTCATCCATGAGGGATTTGATATCTTCAGATACTGATCTCTTGGGGGCGCCATCCTCATTATGCTCACGCCTGTATTTTATGAGTCTTTCTATCGTGAGCTCTGTGATAGATGAAGATAACACACATAGATGTATGAATATATCATCCCAGTATATACCTACTGTCTGCCTAGCCATATCCTAACCCTTAATAAATTCTATAATACACTGTTTGAACCTTGATTCCCTCACCTTCTATCTTCCGCTCCAGTACAGCCTTAAGGTTCAATTCGGCCCCGGAGGGCATTGTACCCTTCACATCTACCAGAAAACGGGTGCTAATAATAGTTATAATATTCCCAAGCATTTGGGGCGCATCTCCCTGGTCATAGCCAGATAAGTCAATGCCAGAGATAAATTTTGTCAAATCCTCCCGGGTCTTGAATGGTCTATTATCTATAATCATCTCAACAAGATCTTCACCTATCTCATCAGAAAAACTCAACAAAACCTCTCTTGACGCCGTATTTATATTGATCATTCCCCCTGTACCGACCGTTATATAATCTCTTATGCCCTCATATTCATCCTTTATACCATAAAGATACTCAGACCTCATTCCCTTTACCAACAAGCACTCTTCTGGCATGTCCATTGGCCCATCCTTGCATTCATACGGGTCTTCCTGTCTCTGATAGTAGTCATCTTCAGTGCCACCAAATCCAGTCGGATTGTCATCGGTATCAATCCAGTCTACTATGGCATCTATTAGATCACTCAATTCATCCACCCCTATATCTATCTCCAGGATAGCAAAAAGCCTCTTTAGCTGCTCAATCCTAAACTCATCCCTTTGTCCGTCTTTTGTCACCAGGCTATTGAGATCTATCTTTGAACACTCATCGGTTAATGTGCCGGTAAAGCCTGGCCCACCAAGAAAGGTAGCTGCAAACATAGCGTATTCAGAGAAATTTGCCCAGTCTTCATCTTCAGCATCGTATGTAGGATCATCTTCTTTCAATAATACCTTGGCTGCTTCGATACCTGCCTTTGTCAGGTAATATGCCTGGGTAGTGTCCCTGAAATTATATGCCATTTCTATATCTGTTACCTGATCAGAGCTGAATTCTAATACCATCACAGTAAACAGTGCCACGATACTTAGCACCAGCACCAAAACAACACCTTTAGAATCCTTGACGATATTTATTATCATAAAGTTTAAGCCTTTAATCTTTCATCTTTAGTCTTTAGTCTTCAGTCTCTTACCTTCAACCTTCCTCTTTCTTTATCTCTATCTTTTCCCCGCCCAGGGGCAAGGATGCAACGCATGTAAAGGGCAACTCCTCCTCAGCGCACCTAAATGCTAAATGTAAGTGTAACCTTTACCTGCCTCGGCAGGTATAACTTCTCATAGAGATCCCATTGGTCCCATTCTTTAGTCCCTTTACCTATATATACTATATTCATGCCAGTGAGCCCCTCTGCTACTTCCATGACATTGCCGCCATTGGTGATATCATTATCAGGCATAGAGTCTTCTCGCCTCATCAAGAAAAATATCCCTTCTTTATCCTCGTTTTCCTTTAAGTAATAACCTATCTCACATACCCCCCCGAATATAGAGCCAATGCCTATGTTTGCAGCAGACGTAAGGGAGATACTATCATTATCTATTCCATCGTATTCATCATTTTTACCAATAAACCCATACATATACGACCTGTCTTCAGAAATCTCCCCATCAGGTATATATGCACAGCTTATATCCTTTATCATTCGATCCATGGCAATCCGGGCTATTTGATAGACTTCTCTTTGCGTATCTACAGAATCGATTATCTTATGAGAGTTAAAAAATGTAGTATTTACTATGGTTATAACTATTGCACCAATAGCTATAGCGAGCAAAATTTCCATAAGGGTAAACCCCTTATCTGATCGAGAGAAATGTAATAAATTCTGTCTCAAACCCATTCTTCCCATCTCCCCAAAGTACAGTTACAGTATACTTCAGATACCCTGCCATAGGGGTTGATTCTATGACTTCGCTATAGGTATACCCTTTAAAGTCATCACCAAAATCACCCTTGCTTTCACCCTGGCCTATAGACTGAGTGTCTACTGTGACCTGGGCTATACGTTGCCCGGCAAGTAAGGTAGACGTGGTGATAAACTTGGACCTTAGGGCCATATCTATGCCTTGATTTTCTGCCTTTAATAACCAGACAAAGGTGATACTCAGGATCGTAACCGCTATCAAGACCTCTAAAAGGGTAAACCCTTTTCTACCCATATGTTATCTCCACATAATGATCATAAATCTTTAAAAGCCCGGAAAAAGGCTTTATTACAAGGGTATATATATTCCCATATGGATCTGCAAGATAGATAACCCCCTGTTCTATAATACCTTCAGGCGTTATTGTAAGATCCATCTCTCCTTGTTCCTTCTTAGACTGATACGCACTCTTTATACCCGTTAATATAATACCTTTAGGTAAAATCGTTTCTTTTATCATCTCAGGGGTCTCGCCTGATGATTCAACCTTGGGATATACCCCTATCCTTGAGTCAGATATATCAAATCGTATAAAATATTTTTCATGTCCTTTTATGGCCAATGATCTGGCATACCGAATCATAGCAGATATATCTCTGACCCCCTCATCCATACTTGAGGCAAATAATGTATTCTGGATACGCGGGCCCACATATCCTAAGGTAATCCCGATAATTACTATTACGATAAGCAGTTCAAGTAAGGTGAAGCCCTTCACGGACCTCAGGGATAAGTGCCTGATGTCCTTTCTCCTAATCCCTGTAAACCGATCCGCGTAAACCGATCCGCGTAAACTGCTATTCTTATCCCTGAGTATCAACTTCCCAATTGCCTATGTCCATATCTTTACCTTCACCACCTGACCTGCCATCAGATCCATATGAGAACAGATCAAAATCATTCGGGTTGTGTATGCCTGGACACAAGTAGACGAATTCCCCTCCCCAGGGGTCTTTGGGCAGCGTTGATTTCTCCAGATATCCGCCTTCCCTCCAATGAGCAGGAATATTACCTACAGCAGGCATTCCCACCAAGGCCCTTAATCCCTGTTCAGTAGAAGGATAGTCGCCACTATCTAATTTGTACATCTTGAGTGCACTTTCCAATGCCTGAATCTGTATCTGTGCCTGCGTTCTCCTGGCCTCTTCTGGTCTGCCCATAATCCTTGTGCCCACATACGTGGCAAGTATACCTAAGATAACGATAACCACTAATAATTCTATTAGTGTAAAACCTTTACTACCCATAAAATAATCCTCCTATCTTATGATCTGGCTCATCTCCAACATAGGGAAAAGTATAGCCATAACCACAAAACCTACAGTAACCCCCATAATAAGTATCATTACGGGCTCTAACACAGACGTGAAGGTGGCTACAGATGTATTCACATCCTCCTCATAGGCATCCGCGGCCCTTAAAAGCATGTCCTCCAGTCTGCCGCTTTTTTCACCCACAGCAATCATATGTATAATAACAGGAGGGAAGATGCCTGATTTCTTTAATGGCGCAGCTATACTAGAACCATCCATAATCGCAGAAGTGGCATCTGTAATGGATGCCTCCATAACCTTGCTTTGCACCACAGTCTTTACTATATTCATTGCCTCCAATATAGGCACCCCTGATGCCAACAATGTCCCCAATGTCCTTGCAAACCTGGCTACACCTACCTTCCGATATATCGAACCGAAGACGGGCATATTCATCCGCCACCTATCATATCTCATGGCCCCCTTTTCGGTAGCCTTCCATCTCATGACCAGATAACCCACAACTATAATTGCTATTGCTATCAAGTACCAGGTTTTACCAAGTATATCACTTACACTAATAAGTATGCGTGTAGGTAAAGGCAGCACCTGATTCATGGTCTCAAACATACTTACCACCTTGGGTACTACTGCGGCAAGGAGATAGGTAAGCACTGTTATACACACTACAAAAAGCAATATCGGATAAACAAGGGCAGCACTTATCCTGGATCTAAGACGGTGCTGTCCTTCCAAAAACTCCGCAAGCCTGAGCAAAACCACATCGAGTGCACCACTTGCCTCTCCGGAACGTACCATATTTATATATAGATCGGGGAATATCCTCCTGTGCTGAGCCAGGGCATCTGCCAGGGACAACCCTTCATTTACAGCCTCCCTTACCTGAACTGTGATCTTTTTCAGTAATGGATTCTCTATCTGTTCATACAAGGCGCTCAAGGCATCTACAAGTGGTATGGATGCAGCAACCAAGGTGGAGAGCTGTCTTGTCATAACGGTTACATCCTCTGTCTTCACCCTCCCAACAATATCCTTTAAAGATGAGCCCCTTAGAGTGAATGCCTCTCCAGAGGGGAGTTCCTCTGAGATGCTACTGACAAATATACCCTGAGAGCGAAGTTTTAGATTTGCCTCCCTTAAAGAGACTGCATCGATCATCCCCTTGGTCTCTTTGCCCTTATCAGTGTAACCGATCCAGGTGTATACAGCCAAATTAAGCCCTCTTACTTGATGGCTTCGTAAAAAGTCCAATTCTGCATTGCGCTGTATCTTTCGTCATTACGGCGTACGGTAAGTACGCCTCATTCCTCAAGATTTGCGCGCCTTGAATTTGAAGCTTTTTACTTTGCCATCTAATTCTGATTTTTTACGAGTGCATCTTACTTAGTTTCCTCTTTTTCCTCTTTTTTATCTTTTTTATCTTTTTCCTCACGCGCCTTAGCAGATGCGAAGTAATCCTCATTTATCTCGATATTCACCTTGCTTTTTATGTCAGAGCTAAGATCTTCTACACTCCCTTTTAGTTTGTCATCAATTAATGTCTTTTCAATAGATGCCTTGACTTTATCTAGATCCTTCACCTTGGCAAGACGCTTATCTTCTGCCTTTATTATATGATAACCATAGGATGTCTTCACTACGTCACTTATATCCCCCGTTCCGAGTGCAAAAGCAGCCTTCTCAAAGGCAGGATCCATCCTTCCCTTGGAGATCCACCCCAGATCGCCACCTTTTTTGGCTGAAGGACAGTTAGATTTTTCCTTTGCCAATGCAGCAAAATCTTTACCACCTTTTATCTCCTTCAATACCTCCTCTGCCTCTTCCTTTGTCTTTACCAGTATGTGACTGACCTTTATCTTTGGCGGGGTAGAAAACTTATCCTTGTGCTCATCATAATACTTGGCCACCTCTTTATCAGTAACCTCTATATTATTACTTACCTCTTCCTCGAGCTCTTTAGCCAGCATCTGATCAATAAGATACTCGATCCTGGTCTTTACATCAGCCCTTTTATCTATTCCACGCCTCTTTGCTTCCCAAGCCAGCATCTTTACATCCACTAATCTCTGTACAATCTCTTTCCTGGCATCGGCAGAGCTATACCTCATCCGATACTGCTGAGGGATCTTCGAAAGGAGCATGTCTATATCCTTTTCAAGGATTACATCGTCGCCTACCTTTGCTAGGATCTCTCCTTCTATCTCTTGGGTAGCAGTTGCCTTATCGCCACCTTTTAAGAAAGACAGGGATTTCGCTTCCTGATCATTTGAACACCCTATAAAGAACAACATCGCCGTGATTGCCACTATAACAAACTGTCTCAAAATATCCTCCTCGAATCTTTATTTTCTTAATAGCCAAACATTGACTATCCGGTTTACTCTAAACCCTTTAAAACCAAAAATGATCCCGTTTTAATCACTCTCTTATTATATTATATCTTATAGTAATGTAAAATCCATAATCATTATCGGCATATTTTAATATAAAACATATTATCTTGATATTATACCAATAATCACACCCTCTGAGACCCTTATTGTGGCTTTATCAGAGATTATTACATTGCTTACACCATACGGAAAGCCCATCTCCATAACTGCATCTTTTATATTATAGGCAAAGCCATCAAGACAGATACCCCCTGCCCTTTCTGTAAGCGGTAAAAAAGAGATTGTGCTTCCTTTCATCTCCTCTATACAATACTTAGAATCAACAAGAAAGATTTTGTGCCTTGAGGTAAGTATGTATGCATTAATCCCATGGATAAGTGCTTTATAGAGCAGATGCACATTAGCAATACTATGATCAAACCTGTCCCCTATGCCTGATAATATCTCTACTTGTTCAGCGCCTCTTTCAATAGCAACATCGAGTGCCAGTTCGGTATCAGTCTCGTCTTTATCTGAACTATATGAGATTATTTTTGCCCCTTTTCCCGATAATATATCGAGTGTCTCCTTAGGGACGGAATCCATATCACCTGTTATTATGTCAGGTATAATACCTGCATCAAGGCAGTACTTTGCACCCTTATCTGCTGCTATTATCATCTCTGAGTTCTGTGCAGATGCCTTTAAGATTTCATCCCCCGGGGGATCCCCTCCGCTTACAATCAAGATCATAGTGCAGATAAACAACGAATGCCACCTAAAGTCAACAACAAGGCCTCTTTTTACAGAACTACAACAACTATGACGGCCAAGACTAAAATTATCCCTCCGGAAGCAATCCATGTAGGGTAGGTAGAGTTCTTGAGCAAAAGGATAGGATTCCAGCTCCTTACAGGTGTGATCCTGCCCTGAGGGGCCTTATACCTTAAAGGGATATCAGAAATACCATCTCCGTCTGTATCATCAAAACCGGCTACATATTCTGTAAAGCCCATCCATTCCTTTAATTCTTGTATACCTGGCTTATCAGGATCGGCATCCACTATAACATCTCTCATGTCCTTAATTGGATTCCCGTGCTTATCCTTAGGGACTATTGTGAGTATACCCCATGTAAAATCACCAATTATCTTCAAAAAAGAGGCATTGTAGATATTACTGCCTACCTTATAAAGTTCCTTATTCTTTGCGGATGTGTCAAGCAATCTATATCCTCTTTCATCGTCTCCGATATAGATGTCTACCACCCTGTCAAATATGACCCTGTGAGGATTATATCTGAATTTAAGCCCTGAGACCTGCAAGAAATAATCACTGCCCTTTATAGGATAGATGCTGGTTATGACCTCTAGCGCCTTCTTTATCTCAGATGCATTCAGGTAAACGCTTACCAGAGGATAACCCAATGTGTCTTCCCTCATCCCCACGCCCAAAGGCACGGCACGGAAAAGATCACATACAGCAAGCCTGCCGGTTGTCCCCATTAAGATATCGTCTCTTATTACACCATTGGACTCCACGGCTATATCTGTCCTTTGCCCTTTATGGGACACTTCATTGTACTCATATTCATCGATTGCATAGCGAATGGAATCCGCAACCAGATTGCCAAGATTAGAGTCTTGTTCCCTGTTTATAAGGTCGAACCCTGTCTCTGCAATAACCTTACCAAAACAAAGGCCTCCCCCGCTTAGCACATCCTTTGTCACAATATCTTCTGCATCCTCTACCATTTGCTGGATCTCTTTATCTGCTTTAATTGAATCATCTATTTTGATCAGTCTATATCTATCTAAACTGACTTTACCTTCCCCAACGCTTAGGTCTAGCACCCCCACATATTGCCCGTAACAACCCACCTGAACAATAAGAGTATCACCGACAACAATAGGTTCCTCAACCAGGGTATGTGTATGGCCGCTGATGATAGCATCTATACCCTTTACCTTTTTTGCTAATGTTACATCTTCCCCTGATTTTCCTTTGGGGTCATCTAGCCCACTATGGGAGAGGCAAATTACCAGATCCACATCTTTATCATTCCTTAAAGTATCCACCATCTTCTTCGCAGTCTCTATCTGATCAGAGAATTTTACAGGGGCTGCAAAAGGAGCCACCTCTGCCGCATCCTTACCCATTAGACCGAATATACCTATCTTTATGCCACCTTTGGACATAACCCTATATGGGGTTACCAAACCCTCATTGAATATTTCCTCTAAGGTATCATCTTCCTTATCTGCCGGATCAAAGACCACATTGGATGAAACAAGGGCAGGGAGATCTCCCTCCTTAGCTGCGGCATTTATTATCCTTGCCAAACCACTGGGGCGCAGATCAAATTCATGATTCCCGATAGTTACAACATCATACCCCATTCTTTTAAGTGTCCTTAATTCTACTCCCTCTTGTCTGCCTATCATGTGAAATAGAGAGCCCATCATAAAATCCCCGGCATCTAAAACCAATACGTCCTCTCTTTTTGTTTCTTTTATCTGCTTTATAATAGTTGCTATCCTTGCAATTCCTCCTACAGTCATATCATCGCGTGTTGTGTATGGGGTATAATCAATATTTGGACCAAACCCTAATAAATGTGAATGTATGTCATTGGTATGTATGATGGTTATTTTGTGATCTCCATTCATATTTCCTGCTGATAGAGCTACGGTAGAAAAAAGAAAGATCCCAAGTGAAACCAGTAAAAATATTATTCTGCCCCTGATAAATGGCTGTCTCATTTGCCTGCTCTCCTCACTATAAATTTAATTATTTTTAAAATACGTCACCTGTCTCTCTGAGCACAGGCAATCCCTTATCCTTTTCTGACACAATTGGACTCTTGGCAGGCCATGGGATCTTAAGATCAGGATCATCCCAGCATATGCCACCTTCTGCCTCAGGGGCATAGGGTGCATCAACCTTATAAATGACCTGGGTGTTCTCTTTGGTGGTACAAAAACCGTGGGCAAAACCTTTTGGTGCAAAAAGCATTTTAAAATTAGTTGCTGAAAGCTCGACTGCAAACCACTCCCCATATGTAGCAGATCCCTTCCGCAAGTCTACTATTACATCATAAGCTGCTCCGTCAATCACTCGGATTAACTTTGCCTGCCCATAGGGTGGGTATTGGAAATGCAGGCCCCGAAGCACGCCTGCATGCCTTGATAGCGAATGGTTATCCTGTACAAAATCCACATGTAGCCCCATGGTCTCAAAGACCTTTCTACTATATGTTTCTAAGAAAAATCCCCTGTGATCATTATAAACTACAGGTTCTATCACAAAAGCCCCTTTTAATGGAGACTCAGAAAACTTCATCCCCCCTCCCATTTCTTCATAGTGTATTTAAGCTGCTTAGCTTAATAATCTTCCAAGTGCCCACCTCTCTTCTCGTAGATGATTAAAATCATTCTACATTCCTCTTTAAGCTGACGGCTGAGCGCTAGAAGCTGATAGCTGTTTTCATATAACCCCCCATGTCCTTTTCGGACACAACCAAGCATGAAAATGCTTTCGGGATGAGAAAAACATCCGTCCCCGAAAACCGACCCCCGATCCCTGCCAAATATTTTTTCATATAAATAATACTCTTTAACTCTTCACTGTTCACTGTTTTCATATAATCCTTACCATCTGCTAACCCTTATAAGCAATACCTATCTCTTTAGTTATACTATCTGCCCGGGAGTGGTACCTGGGAGAGATGTGCATAGGGATCACCTTTTTTGCACCTATCATCTGAGCGATCCCCCCTGCCTGGGCTGCGGTGAGATGCCCTTTCTTATATGCTTGATCCTTTAGCTCGTCGAGATAAAATGCCTCTATAAAAAGAATATCCGTACCTGAAGCAACATCCATTATTTTCTTTAAATTATCCTTTGAATATCTGATATCTGTAACATATGCGATCTTCTGCCCGGGGGAAACGATTACAATGTCTTTTACAATATCCTCCACCAGGAGATCACAGACGCCAGAAGATGTATCTACCTTCAGGTGCGTATCTATCGCGCCCGTAAGGATCAATTCCTTTAGCATCCCGATCCACGGCCCGGCCAGATATCCCTTTTTTAAAAGCATATCTCCCTTTATGTTTACATGCAGACGTTCCTTCATAATAAATCCGAGACATGGGGTATTATGCTCTAATATAACGGCCTCTACTGTATATCTTGGTTCCCGGGATATAATATTACCCTCTCTTAAGGCTCTCTTCTCGCCAGCGACATTAAATCCGGTCCTTGCCGAGGTCTTCGAGGTGATGATCGTATCTGCTCTTATTTCATGGATATATACCTCAAGCATATACTCCCCGGTAAGATTCCACGTATATGCATGTAACTTTGATAATACCTTGTCCGTAATCCCCTCAGGACCATATATATGTAAAGGCCTCTGCCTATGAAGAATGACCCTTAAGACATGATCAATGCCCATAAAATGATCCATATGGGCATGACTTATAAATATCGCATTGAGCAAGAGGATCTCCCTGTTTGTAAGTCCGCTTTTCACTCCATCGGAGGCGGACAGAGACAAGAAGCGGCCACAGTCAAACATAATAGCGCCTCGCTCGTTTAAGATGCGGATATGTACAATAGGATCAAATAATGGACCATTTGCCAGTTTTGGTATAAAAGAAGGTCTCATCTCTATCTCTAAAACACAAATTCTAAACCAACCAGAAACAAAATACCTGCCACTAAATCATTATCCCATCATCCTGGGAAGGCGGGCAGTCTTAAAAGCCACCGATCCTTACAACCCTAAAGAAGAGAGCAGGCTATCCACATCATCCTGAGACGCAACAACACCTTCGGCAGTGCTCGGTGCCGGACCGTATAGATCCCCCTTTTTATCTGCCATACCCTCTTCCATTATGACTATATCTTTGCCAAAGCGTCTTACCAAGCCTACCAGCTTATCCTCAAGATCACCAATGACCTTACTTATCTTCTTGATCAGTTGATCTACTAAATCCGCATGTATCTGTAATTCACTTATCTTGGTAAAATCATTGATGAGTTCTTTATTACGCACCTCTAATTCTACCAGTTTAGCCTTTGCTCCATCCTTATCACCTGTATCTATAAGGCTTGCTATCTCAGCATACACCCCTTGATCTGCTGTTGCAATCTCTTGTCTTTCAAACAATAGATCAATGGTTTTATCTGAGGCATCTTTTACCAATTCGGATGCATATGAAAGTCTAGAGGTTAAATCTTTCATCTCTTGTTGAGCTATTCGCTTCAATCCGGGATCTAGAATGTCCTGAACTTCCTTTACGGACTCATGCAATTCCCTGGTAACCTTGCCAATATCATTAAACAATTTTGATGAGGCAAGCAAGGTGAGCCTTTTTATCATATCCTGAGCCAGCGCTAAATCCCCCAGGGATAGTGCTACAATAGCCTCTCTTAGGGCATCTATAAACATTTCTATCTGTTCAAGCGTATCAAAATCTTTCCACATCGAGATGCTCCTTTAAGGCCTCAGCTCTTTCCAGAACATCTTCGACTGAGAGCTTGGCTGCCCTCTTGATGTTATCCTTGTCTGGTGGCATAAACCCCTCCTTCGTATTTAAGATCTTTAAGATATCTACGGCATAGAGTCTTTAAATTCATACTATATACATCGTATAGCTAAAAGATAATCTTTATAAATTTATTGTAAATTCCTTGTCTCTGTACCCAACAAACCGTAATCACTAACGAATTCCGGACCCCTGATGATGCAAGAACCCTATCTTCTCCTCGCTCAGGGGAATCGGTTAGTAACAAATAACAGGTATATGGTATCATATAAACATGCTAGGGATAACCTCAAAAGAACTAAAAAAACGGATAGAAATAATAGCGGAACGTATGCAAAGGTGCGATCTGTGCCCGCGCGAGTGTGGGGTAAACCGGTTTAAGGGCGAAAAAGGGGTATGCCTTACAGGAACAGACGCTGTGGTAAGCAGCTTTGGCCCTCACTTTGGTGAAGAGCGTGTCCTGGTTGGGGCAGGCGGATCAGGTACTATATTCTTTACACACTGTAATTTAGGATGTGTCTTCTGTCAGAATTGGGACGTAAGCCATCTTGGCTTTGGAGAAGTATCAGGACAGGAAGAGCTGGCCGGTTTTATGCTCTCTCTCCGGGATGCCGGATGCGAAAATATCAACCTTGTATCCCCTACCCACGTAATATACCCTGTTCTCTGGATATTTGATATAAGGCACGGAGTCAGGTGGAGGCGAGGGATAAAATTTTGATTTTTTTAAAAAAATTCCTTGAGGTCGAAAAATTTTGACCTTAGAGGCAAATTTTAGAAAAGGGCGTAGGGCATACCTTAATTGGCCTATATTAGCCATAGACGGGGTTTATTCTTACGGATGTCTCCCCCCTCGTTTTATCTAAAGAAATGCAATACGGCATGCCTCAGAAGGTTATTTTAATCAATAATAACAACTAGTTAGGCTGTCGTCTGATTTGACAACACCTCTCTTATACGTTATAGTTTCTGGTATGAAAGACAAGGAATTAAGGTCCAAGGCATCTCAGAATATTGCCAATCGCCTCACGTGGTGTACATCCAATAGAGATCAAGCTGGTATTACAAAGGATCTGGCCGAAGGCAAAGATATTCAGGAGATATATGGTCTTGGTGAAGCTTCACTGTTTGATGAATTTTTCTATTTTCTGGATGAGATAGGGGTAACAAGGCTTTTCGGTATCCTTGATCCCAAATCAAACAAGCGTGAGAGTAATATAAACTTTTATGTAGTGATGCTCATCTATATGATGCGTATAGTATCTGGGCTTGCTTTTTTCTGGCATACAGAGCCCGTTATACTGAAGTCGCAATCACTGATGAGACTTGCAGGGTTTAATGGCAGGCAGATCAGGAAGGGGACCAGCGCCAGGGGTGTAAAGAAGACATCGGCCATCACGCTTGATGGTGAAGGGGCCGAGGATGACGGTTCAAAACCAATCCGTGGCCCCATCTATGCCGGATCTATAGCAACATATATCGAGGCCATCATGGCCCATGCCCTTGAAAGATTTTTCAATGGGGTCATACATATTCTTGCATCACATTCTTTTTTTCCTAAAGAGGTACATGCATTGCTTGATGCCTCGGAGATACAGACAACTCAGAGCTGTGAAGGCAGTGGGAAGGTTAGAAAGGAGAAGGCGCCTGAGCTTCGGAACAGGAAGAATCGTGTCAGGAAGGTCATGGAGACGGTATTTGGGTTTAAGATATGGGTGGTATGGGATCCTAACAGCCGGATACCCATAGCCATACGATTTGCCACAATTGAAGTGCATGACACTCAATTGGCCAGGGAGGTAGTACAACAGGCAATCAACAATCTAGGCGAGAGCGCCCGGATAGCATCTCTCGCCTTTGATCGAGGATTTATAGATGGGTCGTTTATGTGGTGGCTGAATGAGAATGGCATTGAATTTTACGTCCCTGCCAAAACCAGCATGAATGTTTACGAAGATGCACTCTCCCTTGTGGGGACTGGCATATATCAGAACAGAGAGAAGAAGCGTCCTATTGGTTCTGGCAAGAACAGAACCACGGTTATGGATCGTTGGGAGGTGGTGGGTATAAAAGGTCTCACATCTGCCGGTTTTTATGGTGAGCTTGGCAGCGGCTCTCATGAGAACGGCAACGATTTTATCCCTAATCCGATTAATGCCATGGTGGTTTTGCATGATCCGTACAAAGAGAACAACCCCAATTCAGACACCATGGTGATACTGACCAATGCCCCTGTCAAAAAGCCACTTGGGGTCTATGACAGATACGATGCTCGCAGCGAGATAGAGAATTCCATGTTTCGTAAGGCCAAGCAGAGTTGGTTTATAGAGCGTCCCGCCAAAAACACTTTAGCAGCCTTTCGTTCCCATGTATATCTCACCATTATAACCATGGCGCTGACGAGAGCCTTTAGAGACTGGATGGACGCCAACGATGATAGGGAATCCCAGGGTGTTGAAACAGGCATACGGAGATTCAGAGAGAAGGTGAAACAGGAAAACGGAAACAAGCTCATAATCTTTGATGAAGACCGCTATGCGATCCTTGATGCCTATGAGATCCTGATCCTGTGCAACAGGAATGTCGCCAAACCAAGGGGATTGGTGGAAAAAATTACCAAAGAAGATATCCTGCGCAAATATGGCGTCAGCATGGAGTAGATTCCTCAACCCTGTATTCTCTGTACATCCCTGTTTTAAGACCCTCTCCATCTTTAAATATTATCCCTTTAAATATTTTATCACCTGAGTTCTTGATGGAAATTATAATCCCGCAATGTATTCTACCTGAGATAAATCAAAAAATGAATCAATACTGACCTACTCGCTCATATTCTCGATGGCGTACCGTGCTTCTTATAGCTCCCTGCGTAATATCCAGACCTCTTTCTGCCCAATCCCTTTACACTATATCAAATATCCAGGGGATAAGGTGTTGCTCATTGACAATACGAATAGAGAGATTTCGATCAGCCACCAAGCGGAGCTTCTGGGCATTTCCCGCTCCAGCCTTTACTATAAACCGGTGGTGGATGAATACGATCTGCTTCT